>Ga0209582_1000364_pt1 | contig 32786 bp, 25 predicted proteins | sample KloWWTmetKNB5Kit_FD_187176 | JGI IMG/M metagenome (GOLD analysis project Ga0209582, IMG submission 187176) | Active sludge microbial communities from Klosterneuburg, Austria, studying microevolution and ecology of nitrifiers - Klosterneuburg... | ecosystem: Engineered > WWTP > Aerobic digester >...
CTTGAAGTCACTTATCAATTTACTGGCAGACCGCAAGATAAATTCTTTGATATGGAAGTGTTTAACGGCTATCAATGGCGCAATGGCCTGACGTTCAGCACTCAGAATGGCAAAATCAATCATCTGCAAACAGTATTGCAATCCAAACCACTACGTTTTATAAAAGATATCAAACAGTTGGATTTGAGTAGTTACGATGTGGTGATTTGTGATTACGAACCAATAACTGCTTGGGCGGCGCGTCAACAGAACAAAAAAACCATAGGTATCAGTCATCAATATGCATTCCAATATCACATTCCCCGCGCAGGCACTGATCCGGTTTCTGAAGCGGTTATGAGAAATTTTGCTCCGGTTGATATTGGCATCGGTTTGCATTGGCATCATTTCGATCAACCTATTTTGCCGCCTGTGATTGAAACTCCGATCATTACTCAGCAGGTACAAAGAAACAAGGTAGTTATCTATCTGCCCTTTGAAGATCAGCAGCATGTGATGAAACTGTTATCGCCCTTCAAGGAATTTGAATTCTTTATTTATTCTCCAGAGAATGTGGCTTCGCCTTATGCGCATATTCATTGCAAACCATTGTCTCTGCATGGGTTCCAAAAAGATTTGTCAGATTGTGCCGGCATCATTTGCAACGCTGGTTTTGAGCTGGCCAGTGAATCGTTGCAACTGGGCAAGAAAATCCTGGTAAAACCCGTGCATGCACAAATGGAACAAACTTCCAATGCAGCGGCTCTTCAACTATTAGGATACGGAAAAATGATGCATAGCGTCGATGCGAAAATAATTGAGCAATGGCTGTATGAATCCAAGGCTATTCAAGTAACTTACCCCAACACGGCCAAATATTTGGTGCAATGGATCAAGGACGGCATGCCGCCCATTGATCCATCCTGGTGTCGTCAGATATGGTCAGATGTTAAGGTGATCCCGGTTGATTGAAATTGTCGCTAAAGTACTATCAATAGCACTATCATTTTGATTCATTTATGATTTATTCTAACAATTAGAGAAATTTTTAAACTCAGATATGAAAGACAATCTTTTATTTCAACACAACCCGATGGTCATCAAAATCCCCTCTCCACAAAAGATTCTGATTATTTACAATCCAATATCCAGCGCAGGAAACACTGAAGCCATGGCTTGCAAACTGGAAACGGAGTTGATGTTCCATGGTAAGACCGTTGAAGTGCGCACATCTGAGAAAAAAATGAAAGGTTACATGCGTATCGCTGATGACATCGCTGCCAGCGACCTGGTTGTGGTAGTCGGTGGCGATGGAACAATACGCAAGCTTTTAGATATCATCAATAAAACCGCCACGCCCATTTATGCGATTCCAGGCGGAAATGAGTCTCTATTTGCACGGTTTTATGAAATGAGTGCCAGCGCGGAAGATCTGCTGCAATCAATCACTGCGGGTACTTGTCTGCAACAATTTTACGGTTTGATCAGTGGTAAAGGTATTCAAGGGGAAAAACCATTTTTCAATATGGCATCAATGGGCCTAGATTCGCTCACGGTTAAAAATATTGGTAAAAGAAAAGGCCCTTTGAATGATTCAATCTATGTCTGGCATGGACTCAAGGCTTTGTGTGCATTGCATCATCCAACGGTATCCGTCAGTATTGACGGCGAACCAGTGATCGATCATGGTTCCGGATATATCATCATCGCCAACAATTCAGCTTATGCCAGAAACTTGCAACTCGTGCCTGCGGCTAATCCCTCCAAAAACGAACTGGTACTGGGATTCTTACCCGGTGCACGACATCAACACGAACTGATCAAAGCCATGAAAATCTTGCAACGCAAGCCCGCAAACCTGCCTATGCAGTTTTTCTCAGGAAAAAACATCGCTTGTACCCTGCATGAAAAATCTTATCCATTGCAGGTTGATGGTGATTACTTCCGCAATCGCGATATCGAAGCTGAAAGTACGGTCGAATTTAGCATCAGTCCGCGACCCATTCGGGTACTGATTCCACCGTATTTGAATACCTCTGTCTTGCAGGCAGCCAATCATTAAACAGCACTTAACAGCGAGCAGATTATTGGTAATTTTTCTTACATGAGAGGCTTTTTAGCGCTTCAAAGACTGCAAGGAAATTATCGATATCAATAGGTAAATACTCAATGTTTTGATCATTGCTAATTATGGTAGCCAAACCATGGCTACTATAAACTGACTAATATCCGATTGAATTTGTAGATATAAGCATCCAAACCTACCCAATTCACTACTTCAGCATTGTTTGTAGGATTTTTCCTAAAGTGTAATCAATCTATTGCCGCTGTACACAGACTTTCTAAATACTCCGAATCTGCAAGATAACGATCGCAAATATTGTTTGGTTGGCTAATAGCCTATTTTGCTTGACTTGGCTGTATCGGAAAAATAACTGGCTGTTACAGCACAACTATCAATCAAACTGAGAGACGTAGAATGGATAATAATGAAGTTTTACTCAAACCAATTCGCACCCGAGTCGATGCAGTAATGATGGCAACGGTTGTTTTTTTGTTTTTGGTAACAGTTGTACTTGGATTATTCTATGATCAATTAAGCTTAAGTTTGGCGATTGGCATTCCTGCTTTAATCATCCCCTTTTTAGTCTGGCGTGCGCTGAAAGGAACGCTGGTTTCCAGATTGTCGATGGCAAGTGCTTTAATCATTCAGATCGCTATTCAAATCCAAATCAGTCACGGATTGATAGAAATGCACTTTGGCCTGTTTGTAGTGCTGGCATTCTTATTGGCCTATCGGGATTGGCGACCGATTGTATTTGGTGCAGCACTCATTGCCACACAGCATTTGGTTGGAAATTTTTTACAAGCGTCTCAACTTGATGTTTGGATTTTCCACCACGGTGAAAGTTTTGGCATTGTCTTGTTGCATGCCGCTTATGTCGTATTTGAATCAGTTATATTGGTTTATTTAGCCGTTCAGTTACGTATGGAAGGGATTGAATCTGCAAAGGTGGCGCTCATGGCAGAAAGAATAACCCAGGGAGATTTGAATTATCACATCGAGGTGGATCATCAAAGCGAATCTAGTGGCATGCTGGCTTCTATGATCGCCATGCAGAAGCATTTATCGCACTTGGTAACAGAAATTGAGGTCATCGTAGATGCTGCTGTGCAAGGAGATTTCAGCAAAAAAATAGATTTGTCTAATAAAAATGGTTTTGGCAATAAAATCTGTGGATTACTGAACCAACTCTCTGAAACCACCGAAGTAGGCTTAAATGATGTGATGCGTGTAACCAGCGCTTTGGCTGCCGGAGATTTAAGTCAAAAAATAACCAAAGATTACCCTGGTGTATTCGGTGAAACCAAAAATGGCGTGAACAATACGGTCGATTCCCTCACCAAGATCGTCAGCGAAATCCAAGGCATCGTCGATGCAGCGGCTAACAATAAAAATGGCTTCAATCTCAAAATGGATATCCATGATAAGCAGGGTTTCAATCGATCGCTCGCCGAATCCTTTAATCAGCTTTCCATTTTTATAGAGAACAATCTGAATGATATCTTACGTGTTGCCAACGGAATGTCTCCGGTCACTAATAAAGGTGTGGATGTGGTAGGACAGGTGATGACTACAATGGATTCCATCAAGGAATCTTCAAATAAAATTTCAGAGATTATTTTCATCATCGACGAGATTACTTTTCAGACAAATATTCTTGCCCTTAATGCTGCAGTTGAGGCTGCTCGTGCTGGCAGTCAAGGTCGCGGCTTTGCTGTGGTAGCCGGCGAAGTACGTACACTCTCGCAGCGAGTGGCTGCAGCAGCCAGCGAAATCAAAGAATTAGTCAGTGATTCTGAAAATAAAATTGCGGCTGGTAATAAACTTGTTTCGCATGCAGGGGAAACGATGGAAGAAATTGCTGCTTCCATTCGCAGTGTGATTGCCATTGTGTCCGAAATTTCTTCCGCTTCCTCACGCGAGCATCACTTTACAGAGAAACTGATCAACGAAGTTATCGTTGATCAAATCCCAGCAAAGCTACATAAGTTTGCATAGCGTTGAAATGATCGCCATATGTCAAAATTGATCGAATTGCCATGCAGACTTTATTCATTATGTGAGCTGGCATCGATCAAGTGACCGTTTTTTCAACCGACCCTGCCCCGATACACAGTGATCATTTAATGCGATGAATACGAAACAATCGCTTGCTTGAGTTTAATGATTTCCGGCTGATTGAGTGTCTCAGTCTTTAGCAATGCCTCAGCGGTTTGATCCAACAAGGCGCGATTGGTCTGGAGAATATTGACTGCACGTTCCAGCGCCTGATCAACCAGCGTGCGGACAGAGAGATCCACCTTATTGGCGGTTTCTTCACTGTAATTGCGATTTTGTGGCAATGGAACATTGGGTTGCAGAAATGCCGATTGTTCTCTGTCATAGGCCACATTGCCCAAAGCTTCGCTCATTCCGTAACGCAGCACCATGGCACGAGCAATATCAGTGGCACGCACCAGATCATCCGACGCACCAGTGGACACCTCATTAAATACGACTTGCTCAGCCGCACGCCCACCCAACAACACTGCCATTTTATTTTGCAACTCCACGCGGGTCATCAGGAAACGGTCTTCTGTTGGACGTTGGATGGTGTATCCCAACGCACCGACACCGCGTGGAATAATCGAAACTTTGTGGACTTCATCAGTCCCTGGTAATGCCAGCGCTACCATCGCATGTCCCAGTTCATGAAAGGCAACCACGCGCCGTTCATTGGGATTCAGCAGGCGATTGCGTTTTTCCAAACCGGCAACAATGCGTTCGATCGCATTGTTGATATCATCCATCGTGACGGATGTGGCATTGCGGCGTGTAGCCAGCAGAGTAGCTTCATTGATCAGGTTTGCCAGATCTGCGCCGGTAAATCCGGGGGTTAAAGCGGCAATCTGTTCGATTTTGACATCCGTATTCAGCTTTACTTTTTTCACATGCACGGCAAGGATTTGTTCGCGGCCGATTTTGTCGGGGCGATCCACCAGCACTTGACGATCAAACCGGCCGGCACGCAGCAATGCCGGATCGAGAATTTCCGGCCGGTTGGTTGCTGCCAACAGTACAATCCCGCTACTGGGATCAAATCCATCCAACTCAGCCAATAATTGATTCAGTGTCTGCTCTTTTTCGTCATGCCCTCCCCCCAGTCCATAAGCACCACGCGCCCGACCCAGCGCATCCAATTCATCAATAAAGATAATGGCAGGCGCCATTTGCCGTGCCTGTTCGAACAAATCGCGCACTCTGGCAGCGCCTACACCAACGAACATTTCTACAAATTCCGAGCCTGAAATTGAGAAAAACGGCACTCCAGCCTCACCTGCCACGGCGCGTGCCAGTAATGTTTTGCCGGTACCGGGGGGGCCAACCAGTAAAATACCTTTAGGCGCACGGCCACCCAATCGACCATAATCAACCGGATTCTTGAGAAAATTGATAATTTCCAGCAGCTCTTCTTTGGCCTCATCCACGCCCGCTACGTCATCAAAGGTAACTTTGGTTTCTTTTTCCACAAATACTTTGGCATGGCTTTTGCCAATCGACATCAATCCGCTCCCCATATTGCTGCCCATGCGACGGATGATGAATAACCAGATCCCAATGAATAGCGCCGTCGGCAGAATCCAAGACAGCACATCTCGCAACCAAGTACTTTGTACGACACCGGTATAAACGACATTGTGTTTATCCAGTATTTCCGCCAATTCAGGTTCTACTCGCGTGGTGACAAAATCTTTAAATCCATCGGCATGTTCTTCTTTGAGCGTGCCGAAGATCTGGTTCTCTGTAATGGCAATCTCAGCAATGCGCCCCTCCTCCAGAAAATGCTGGAAACGACTATATGGAATGGGTTTAACCTGTGTGTATCGCACATAAAGATTTTGTACTAACAGCAAGCTCGATATCGCTATGATGACAAACCAGAAGTTGATTTTTGCTTTTTTATCCATGGATAGCCTCAACACAAATTTAAAGAATCACTTTATTTAGTTTTAACCCATTACGACTTTTTTCAGTACTACTGATCAAAAATTCTCGCTAGAGTTCTAGAGTAGTCATTATATGGCATAACAAATCGTTGCAATCTCATTCAACTGGGTAATTGATATTTGTCAATAGCTTGCATGCAATACATGTAAGCTATTTCCTACGCAAATTACAGAAATAACCGAGTAAACAATAAGAAGCGACCGACAAAATATAGCTACACATATCCCGTAATGATAGTTCAATGATTCCATGAACTTATCAAGCTCAAACAAAGAAATGGCAATTTATCATCTATTCATAGATTGCCATTTGGTTTTTTCATTGGATTCATTATCTATTTATAAAAATAATAATCAATTTAGAATCAGAAAATTACAGAGTGTAATTAATATTCTCTGTTATCTGTAGCGGCTAATTTTATTAAGCGGGGTACATTAATCATGATACAGAAGCAAGTAGTCACTTTGCCTAAAGAGGCATCAGGTTCAGTGGGTAATTGCATGGCCAATGAATTTTTAACTTTTCGATTGGGAAAAGAAGAGTATGGAATCGAAATTCTCAAGGTTCAAGAGATACGTGGATACGACTCAGTCACACAAATAGCTAATGCACCGGAGTTCATCAAAGGAGTAGTCAATCTGCGTGGCATCATTGTTCCGATTATCGATATGAGAATCAAATTCAGATTAGGAAATGCAGATTATGATCAATTTACTGTGGTGATTATTCTAAATGTAGCCGGACGTGTCATGGGAATCGTGGTGGATGGTGTATCGGATGTCATCAGTCTAGGCGCAGATCAAATGCGGCCGACACCGGGATTCGGTTCAGTGATTGATACCGAATACATCATGGGATTGGGAACTGTTGATCAGCGTATGTTGATACTTATCGATATCGAGAAACTAATGAGCAGCAGTGATATGGGTTTAATCGAGCACAGCATTAATTAACGAAAACGGCAATTTCTTGAATAAAAAATCTAAATAATAAGGGAGACTTTGATGTTTGAAAATCTGACAATAAAATCGCGATTGGTATTTGTTATTAGTTTGTTATCTCTATTGCTGGTAGGCGTAGGCAGTTTAGGGGTGTACGGTCTTAATCAAACCAATGGCGCTTTTAAGAGTGTTTATGAAGATCGCACAATTCCTTTGGGTGATTTAGGTTTGATCGTGGATCGTATGCAACGTGTACGACTGAATGCTGCCATATCTGCATATGGAAGAAATGCTGAACTGGTCAAGGAACGGCAAACGATGACTGATCAGCGCGATGCCGAGATAGCCAACTTTTGGCAAAAATTTACGGCCACCAACTTGACCCCTGAAGAAGCGACTCTGGCGGAGAATTTTACTCAGCGCTGGAAAGCCTATACAGAATCTCGTAATCGGACAATGTCGTTGGCTGCTGCGGGCGATTATGATGCTGCGGTTGCGAACATGACTGGAGATGCCGGTGCAAAATTTACTGCAGCACATGAAATTGCCCTTAAATTACTGACATTGCAACGTGACGAAAGCGCGAAAGAATATGCGGAAGCCCAGAAACAGTACGAGAATATCCTTCTGATATCATCGGTTGTGATAGCACTGGGGATTTTTTTAGCTATCATTATCGGATTTTTATTAATACGCGCGATAGTTGCACCCTTAACTGAAGCGGTTAACATTGCCAATGCAGTTGCTTCAGGCGATCTAACCAGTCGTATCGAAGTGACTTCAACCAATGAAACCGGCCGTTTATTGCAAGCGTTGAAAACAATGAATGATAATCTCGTCGATTTGGTAGGAAAAGTGCGCATGAGTACTGATTCTATTGCAACCGCATCAAGTGAAATCGCTACTGGTAATTCTGATTTGAGTCAGCGCACTGAAGAACAAGCATCCAGCCTCGAAGAAACGGCCTCCTCCATGGAAGAACTCACATCTACCGTGAAGCAAAATGCAGATAATGCTCGCCAGGCCAATCAGCTCGCATCAGGAGCTTCCGAGATTGCGGTTAAAGGTGGCTCAGTCGTTGGTCAAGTAGTACAAACCATGAGCTCCATCAACGAAAGCTCCAAGAAAATTGTCGACATTATCAGTGTCATTGATGGCATTGCTTTTCAAACTAACATTCTGGCATTGAATGCAGCCGTGGAGGCTGCCCGAGCTGGTGAACAAGGGCGTGGTTTTGCGGTGGTAGCTACCGAGGTTCGCACATTGGCGCAACGTTCTGCCGCTGCTGCCAAAGAAATCAAAGAATTGATCAACGATTCTGTAAGAAAAGTGGAAGATGGCACTCGTCTGGTAGATGAAGCTGGCGCAACCATGGACGAAATAGTCAGTGCAGTTAAGCGAGTGACGGACATCATGAGTGAAATTTCAGCAGCTTCCGATGAACAAAGCTCTGGCATAGAACAAGTGAATCAAGCCGTGACACAGATGGATGAAGTAACACAGCAAAATGCAGCGTTGGTAGAAGAAGCTGCCGCAGCGGCTGAATCCATGCAGGAACAGGCACAATCCCTGACCCAAGCAGTGACCCTATTCAAGCTATCAGGTGGTCATGCAACAGCCCCGACTCCCGTGAAAAGAAGTAATCGTCCAGCGGGTGTCATCAAGATTCCTAAGCGCGGATCGATTGCTCGCAAGCCTGTAGTCAGTACCAATACGAACCCTGCCGTAACCCCCCTATCAACCCAACCTCGCAAGGTTTCAGCCGTGGGTGGCGATGATTGGGAAGAATTTTAATCGTTATGAAAGCACACCATTAAGGTGAGATCTCAATGGTGTCATCGATTCAAACCGGATGTAAAAGGAATGAGGGGCGGTATTGATTGAAGTAAATATCATTAGAGAAGCGCTGATTAATTCAACGAACGTGATGAAGGGCGAGGCGCACGGAACGCAACAACCGAGACATATCAATCTGATAGGCGAGGGAGTGAGTACCGCGCAACGAAGCAATTCGCCCGTGCAGTCAATTAATCAGTGCTTCCTTAGTTTAAGCAATCAGCCCCGATATTCTTGAATATTGAGCACACGAATTCATAAAATTCAATTTCAGTGCAATACAGGACAACTAATCAGAAACGCCAATCCAGTTGTAAACCACCAAGGTTAATTTGCTCTGAATATTGCCCGATGAGAATATCTGACGTCGCTCCCTGTCGATTGATGGAAGGATCATCCATAAACAAATGAGCATAAGCAGCATGGATATGCATATTCTTCAACAGGGCATAAGTTAAGCCTGCGGTCAGCCAATAACGGCTCGTATCAGGGATGCGCGGTGATCTGAGTTGTGCGTTTGGAATCGGTGTTTGATCATAAGCAAAGCCTGATCTCAGCGTCCATCGATTGGATTCGGAAGAATAATTGACTCCAAAAGCATAACGCCAAGTATCCTGCCACTTCAAATCGAGCACATCATCGCGTTGTGCAGAAGAAAAATCTGTCCTGAGTTCGCGTACCAGACTCCAATGCGTCCATAATGCATCGGCAGAAATTCCCCAACGCGGATTGATGCGATGAGAAAATCCAAATAAAACATTATCTGGCAAAGTCACCGAAGTACGGGAATGGGTATCGACGAAAGCGCCGCCCCGAGTCAATGCTTGGGCATGACTAGGCAAAGAAAAATTCGCATCACCCTGCACATCATGGACAACCCGCGATCGGTAACTGACCCCTAGACGGGTATCCTGAGTGGGCGCATAGAAGGCGCCAAAGTTGTATCCAAATCCTACGCTATCCCCTTTGAGAGAAACATGCCCATCCGCTGTCTGCGGCAAGAGTCCTTGACTGGTGCAAGGCGCAGGACCTAAGGCCTGAAGACAAATTGTTCCCAAGTCAATTGCATTCGTGAGTTTGGATTGCAGATATTGCACATTGAAGCCGGCTCCCAGTGAGAATTGCTCATTCACTTTGAATGACATAGACGGATTGAAGTTTAAAGTCATGATCTCTGAATCAATTGCCTGATAGCGTCCTTTCCAATCGGCATGATAGCTATTGTGTGTGCCAAAAGGAACATTAAATCCAAAGCCAACAGCAATCCGGCGGGTCAATTCATGCACATAATAGATGTTGGGGATAAGAATGGGGCCTGCTGATTCACCGCCATTATTTCCTCTAAGTGCTGCACCGCCAAGCGCAGGGCTTAATTGAGAAGAATGGTCTTGGAAAGTGGCTGAAGGTACTATTACATAGCCCGACAATGATAACAACCGACCACGAACCTGACTCATCGCTCCCGGATTAAAATAAACCATGCTTCCATCTTCGATATTGGTTGGTGCTCCCGAAAATGCCTGTCCTAACTCTTTAACGCTCTGCTCCATCACGGCTATACCGGCAGCCATCATTTGAGTCGGAAAAAGAAGCAAAAAAATACTTATGAAACAACCCATTCTGTGCTGAGAATAACTAATGGCACGATTCGGTTCGATGATGGCTCTCCTCATAGTTTGACTATTAATAAACAGCCGTTGATGAATATGTTATATAAGCTTTTTCAATATAATTTAATGATTCTGCGAATTATTCTAATAATTGAGTATAAATTTTCTGCTGTCAATCGGATCTATCCGACAGTTTAATATGGGTACTTCATACACTTTCAGCTAAAATGGTTTATTAAAACCAGAAATGATGGTGCAAGCGCATGCGTGACTAAATGTATTATGCATTGAAGATATATCTACGTATACCTAATTGATTTGAATGAAGATGCAGGTTATAGAGTGCTTTTTAATCCAGTGAATTTAGCGCTAATCGTTTCTATGATTCATCAGCTATGCAAAATGACAACAAGGAATCAAATTGAATAGTCAGTCCAGAAATTCTGACTATCAGCAACCTAATTTGCCTACAGCGATTCTGGCTGAGCAGATCAAGCTACTTTATCAGCAAGCAAATAAAGCACTTCTGGCTACTGTCATTCTTTCGACGGTACTTGCTTTCGTATTTTGGGGTTATGTTCCTGAACAATGGCTCTTGAGTTGGCTCGCAGGGATCTATCTGTTGACTGTCTGTCGATTTTTTTTGATCAAGTCCTATTTTCGCAACAATCCTTCTATTGAAGAATCAATCGCCTGGGGTCGATTTTTTATCATAGGTGTGCTGTTATCCGGAGCATTCTGGGGGCTAGCAGGAGGCGCTTTTTTTCTTGCTCACAGTGCAATGCATCAGTTATTTCTTGCTTATTTGCTGGGAGGAATCATCGCCGGCGCAATGGCGACGTTATCTTCTTATCGAAATGCTTTTCTAGTCTTTGCAGTCCCCACAATCATTCCCTTTACCTATCAGGCCATCCTGCACGACACTGATACCAATATTGCAATTGCTTTTACCTATCTCCTTTTCTTGTTACTGATGGGAGTTATTTCGCACCGTTTGCACCAGACGATTACCCATTCCCTCAAGTTGCGATTCGATAACTCTGACTTGCTACACCGTTTGCTGCAAGCAAAAGACCATCAAAATGCAATTAATTTGGAATTGCAGGCGCAGATTGCAGAAAAAGACCTCACGCAAAGAGCGCTGCAAAATGCCAAAGCGCAACTGGAGCAACGTGTAGTCGAACGCACAGAAGCACTGGCCCTGACCAATGATATTCTGCATCAGGAAAAAGAGTTGTTTCAAGTGACATTAGCCAGTATCGGGGACGCCGTTATCACCACAGATTCGTTGGGAAAAATCACTTATTTAAATCCCATCGCGGAATCATTCATCGGTTGGAAAAATAGCGAAGTAGCGGGAGCTCCATTAAGACATATCTTTCAGATTAAGAATATCCATACACAAGAGCCCATTGGAGACCCACTCGCAGACTGTTTGAATCAGTCGGGGAAATCGAGCCACAATCAAGAATGCCGCCTGATTCGTAGAAATAAGCAGGAATGTATCATTGATTATTCAATCGCACCGATTCAGAACAACAAAAAGACCGTGGGTGCGGTATTAACCTTTCGCGATGTAACCGAACAAAGCAAGCTGACGCAAAAACTCGCCTACCAAGCAGCGCACGATTCTTTGACCGGCTTGTTAAATCGTGATGAATTCGAAGAACGTTTGCGCAAAATTCTCGCATCAACCAGGAAGAATGACACACATGCGCTTCTATATCTTGACTTGGATCAGTTCAAAATCATCAACGATACCTGCGGACATGGCGCAGGCGATGAATTACTGCGCCAGGTGACAGCACTCTTACACTCTAAATTACGTGCACGGGATACCTTGGCGCGCCTGGGAGGAGATGAATTCGGCGTGGTATTAGAACATTGTCCGCAAAATGAAGCCATGCAGGTAGCCAATAGCCTACGTGAATTAGTACAAAATTTTCGTTTTCAGTGGTTGGATAAAACTTTCACCATCGGCGTCAGCATCGGGTTGTATTCCATTCGCCAAGATAATGAAGGACTCGCTCATGTCATGAGTGCTGCGGATAGTGCCTGTTACACCGCCAAAAATGAAGGTCGTAACCGAGTTCACATATACCAGGCAAACGATAATGAATTACAAAAGAAATCCAGTGGAATGGAATGGTTGTCGCGCATTCAGCAAGCTATCGCAGACAAGCGACTATGTCTATATTTTCAACCGATTATCGCATTATCAAACAAAAACGAACTGGAAGAGCATGGCGAATTTCTTTTACGGCTCCGCGATGAGCAGAATCAATTGATTCTCCCCGGCTCATTTCTCTCTTCCGCGGAACGTCACGATCAGATGTTGATGATCGATCGCTGGGTTGTGGAGCAATCGCTCATGTTACTGAAAGAGCGTTTTCAGCAACCATCCAAAGTGGTCTACGCCATCAATTTATCGGCGCAAGCGTTGGGAAGCGAGGATTTTCTCGACTTTGTAGTCGATAATCTTAAAACCTATCAAAAGATTTCGTCCAATATTTGCTTTGAAATTACTGAAAACATTGCACTCACCGATCTGACTCATGTCACGCAATTCATCGCAACCCTGAAAGAACTGGGGTGCCGCTTTTCCATGGATCGCTTTGGTAGCGGCTTGTCATCTTTCGGGTATTTAAAAGATATTCCACTGGATTACCTTAAAATCGATGGGCGGCTGATCAAGAATATGACCAAAGATCCTGTTGATCAGGCAGTGATTGAATCGATGAATCGTATCGGGCATGTATTGGGATTCAAAATGATTGCCGAATGGGTAGAGGATGCGCAAACCTTACAATTACTCGAGAAAATAGGTATCGATTATGTACAAGGCTTCGAGCTTGCTGAACCGCACCCCTTTCATTCAAACACAACACCACTGGGAAAAACACATTAAGTGCGACTGCGTTTAATATAGATACACCAGTTTGGATTACTGGAAAATGACTTGGTCGCTGTGGAAAGATGGAAGATGTTCAATTCAAACGAGGGATTTAAATAAAAATTCAAATCCCTCGACACATCCCGATGTTCAGCTTGTTTCAAAAAATAAAATATCAATACTTGACTCTATGCGAAACAGAACGACCGTTCAGATCCTGAACTTGTCTCGCGTTATCTGAATAGAAGCTTTTCAGTTGCGCAAGTTGAGCAGATGAAATGGTAATCGGTTCTGCCAAGATCAACCAATTGACTCCTTCGCTGCAAGGCGGCGTCGTTAGAGAACCTGCAAGCGTATAGTAGCTCCAGCGATGTTCCGGCAACAGCACGAGTGGATTCAGTGCAACGTTTGCATCAGTGCTTTGCGCCCCCTCCTCGGATGGCATGTTATCCAGGACGGTTTGAAGGGCTACATTATATTCTCCCAGTTTAATCAGAATTCCCAATACAGCAATTTTTCCGTCTTCCCTGACATGCACAAAATGTAATTCTGCAGGGAATTGTCTGTTTCCGATCATGTGCTCACTGGGTTCATGCAAATGAAATTGTATGAGCGGATAAATTTCCCTGCCAATTTTCAAATGACCGTCATAGTCGTCAGACATATTGACCTGTATGCCGTGCCCACTGTTAAAGAACACGGGTCTATCAACATAATATTTGAACCTTAATTTATTGAGGCGCGCTTTATGGCTTTCTTCTGACAAGTTGACAGGTGACTGATGATTGCCGAGACTGCAGGTTGCATAAGGCAATGTAAAAGGTTCGATTGTTTGCGAATGATCCCGAATCGCTCCCCATTCGGCCTGCTCATCATGACTCCAATGCGGACCAGCCATAGCGATGGTTGCGTAGCATGTAAAAATGGTAGCGGACAGTTTTTTTAAAATTTTTATTTTCATGAGTCAATTCCGATTCAAAATTAATAATCTGGTCAGCAAGGATTTTTTTTACAAAAATCCACCATGGATGGCTTCTTATGCGTACTTGAATTTTGAGTCGAAGATTTGGCATTTTCTTTTGTTGCTGGGCCTGCTACTGATGAAGCTTGTGCGGGTGATTTGGAATCAGCAGGCGGTTTTGACTTATCTGCGCCTGATTCGGCAAAGCATGAAACACTAAAACTTAATACTGCAACCAAAACGATTTTTATAAGCATAGTTTCCTCATCGATTAAAAAAAGATTGATAGAGCCTTTCTTATTCAAACAGCCATTAGCCTAACGGCCCGGGAATTGTAGTAAAAAAAGATAGAAATCGATATAGGAATAGGACTATACCCTGTTGCGAAGAAATGCGTGTTCAGTTAAACAATTTTCTCGAGATATTCGATTGTTAAACCAGAAACCTTAGGCACGCCGATATTCAGATGCAGGGGATAAGATTCGACCTTGCCGGTATGAACATAACCTCTGCGCTCATAAAATTGAATCAATTCCGAGCGTTGTGACACCACAAACATCACAAATTTTCGTATGTTCATGGTTTTCAGGGCATAAGCTTCCGTCTGTTCGAGTACATATTTACCCAATCCTTGTCCTTGCAAGCTGGGATGAACTGAAAAGAAGCCAATATAAGCATGCTCATTTTCTTTGACGATATAGATACAAGCGGCTAGTAATTTGGGTTGATTGACTACAAAGAAATAAGCATCCGGTTTGGATAAGGCACTCTCAATTGCTTGCCGATTTGTTCTGTCACCCTGAATAATATGTGTTTCTCGAGTCCAACCTTGATCTCCACGATAAGTCAGATTTACCAGATCAGCAATGGCTTGCCATTGGTCTTCATGCGCTTCTTCAAGACGGAACCGAGATACATCCATTGGTTTAAGTTGTCGCTTCCGGGTTTAAGCAAATTTTCCGTCAGAACAAACCCAATACGGGGCTTTTGGTTAACGCCACCAGAACGATATAGATAAACACGCATTCCGCCGCAACCCAGGCAACAATTTTGGTTCGGCGCGTTTTGCCAAACCGCATCGCCACCATGCCAAGGCCGATATAGATGATTAACCCGGTCACCTTGGCCGTCAACCAGGCATCGTTGAGTGGGCTTTGTTGAATGGTGATCGCCAATGCGATGGCACTGGCCAGTAGTAGCGTATCGACCATATGCGGCAGGATTTTCACCCAACGTTGATGCAATTTCTCCGAATCTTGCATCAACCAGATACCACGCACAAAAAACAACAGATAGCTCACAACGATGCTGCCGACATGTATCATTTTCAGTAAAGCGTAACTCATGCTTAATTCCCGGATATCAACCAACCATGACTTCCTGCCACAGCGCCCGCAATCGTCAGCAGACTCAGTAGTAACAGCTTCAGATGCTTGCGCTGAATGATGGCAAAGGTGTCTGCAGAAATGTTTGTCTGTGCAGGTGCTTGTGCTTGCTGGCGGCGGCCACGCGGCTCCATGACAAATAGCATGAAACTAAATAACAGCCAGATAAACACCATAGTGTGCATCCACCAATATTGCCACTGCGTAAAACGTTGCCAGGCATCCAATACGTACACCATGTAAAATCCGGTCACGCCTACAAATAGGGTAGAAATGCGCGCTTGTGCAGCAAACCGCCGCCGGAATTGCTCAAAAAAAGCCATCGCTTCAATGGCTGATGGCATACGCGCCAGAGTGGGTAGCAATACCGTAGTCACCATCGCAACACCGCCAATCCACAACACGACACCCAGCACATGAAGTACTCTGGCGAAAACTAGTTCATCCATAAGATTTCTTTGACTGATTAATAAAACAAGACAATGATTAAGTTGAGTGTGTAATGTTTTGATTCATGACACACTCTCATCAATTATTTTTTGACGATAAAAAGAGAATCAATCAGCACTGACACTATCGGCAGCCCACTCTTCCGCTTCCTCATAATCATGGAACACCGCTACGTTGGCATTGATGAAAAGATTGGAAACCCAGGCTCCCCAGGCTTGCCACTCGTCGTCAGTGACCACAGCCACCCGATTAAACTCGCTGCCATGCGCGCGCATAAATTTTATCTCTTCCCAGGCAACATCCACGGTGTAATCCAACATGTCACGCCAATCAAACAAAAGGTTTGCTTTACCATCAAAATGTGACTGATAAAGCACCTTCTGCTCAAATTCCTTATAGTCAGTTAACGTAAATTCACCAATTATTGCGACAATGACTAGATTGTCTTTCTTTTGAATAGTAATCATGGCTTCACCTCAAATGATAACAAGCTTCATCATAGGCAAATAAAGCAGATGGTGCAAATTTTGCTATTCAGCAATGCGCAGTAAAGTCATTTTTGTGCTACAGCCGTCGTCGATTTAAAACTCATAATACCGCTAAGAGATCCGCCCAAAATGATCAATCCCATTCCCACCCACGCAAGCGGCGGCAACATTTCATTCCACAGTAAAATTCCCCAAAGACTGGCAAACAGCACATTACTATAGCCCAATGAAGTCACCACCAACGTAACCCCCCTATGATAAGCACGCGTCATCGCCAATTGTGCCAATGTAGCCGTCATGCCAATTCCCAGCAACAATAGCAAGCCATTTCCGGTGATGGGACTGAAGGTTGTAAACACTAGCCATGCACCGGTAATCAGCGTGCTGATCAGCGTAAAATAAAATACCACGTGCCACTCCGATTCGCCCAAATTACCCAATTGCTTGACATTGATATAAGCCAACGCCGCAAAGAAACCTGAAGCTATTCCTATTAAACCGGTAATCCAGTGATCTTCAGGCAGTGAGGGGCGCAGCAAAAGCACAACACCGACAAAACCGAGTAATACTGTGCAGATTAGAGGCCAATGCAATTGTTCTTTGAGAATCAGAATCGAAAACAAAGCGACAAAAAGCGGCCATGTGTAATTCAATGAAATAGCGGTTGCCAGAGGCAATTGCGTCAAGCAATAAAAAAACATCAATAGACTGACAAGTCCCGTAATCCCACGCCAGCAATGAATCCGCCAATGAGGCGTGCGCACCGAGAGTCGGTAGTGTCGGATAACCCAGTAAGTCATCCATACACCAAATAATGAACGGTAAAACACCAGTTCAGTACTGGAAAAATGAGCCGCCCCCAGTTTGACCAGCACACCCATGCAAGCAAACATAAACGCGGCCACCAGCATCCACATCGAGCGCACTAGCCGAATATCCTATGATAAAGAATTTTTAATTAAAAATCGTCAGACATGAGGTCCGATTTGGCGCTGCAAGAACTGATGAAAATGCTCCATTCCCGCTTCCATAGGCATTTGGTAAGGCCCTATCTCATTGCGATTTTGTTCATACAATGCGCGCCGGCCGGCGGTCATCAATTGACAGATTTCATCATCTTCTAAGGCAGTTTCTTTATAAGCAGCCTGTTCCGCTTCGACAAACTCGCGTTCAAATAAAGCAATTTCCTCCGGATAATAAAACTCAACCACATTGGTGCAGCTTTCCACTCCGGTCGGCAACAAAGTGCTGATCACTAGCGTGTGTGGATACCATTCCAGCATGATATTGGGGTAGTACAGCAACCATATGGCACCATATGGTGGCATTTTCCCCTCATTTTGCTGTAAAACTTGCTCATGCCATTTGGCGTACACCGAACTACCAGGGCGCTGAAAACGAGTATTATCAATCGCTACGGTTTGTACGCTATACCAATCCCCAAACTCCCATTCGAGCTTGTCAGTATTAACAAAGCGACTTAAACCAGGATGATAGGGTTCCACATGATAATCTTCCAGATAAACCTCAACAAACGTTTTCCAGTTACAGCGGTACTGGTCAACTTGAATGCGATCCAACATATAGTTAGAAAAATCAAAATCTTTCAGCACACTCAATTTGGCCATATCTTGGACGACCTTGCGGCGGCCATTAAACAGCAATCCATTCCAGTTTTGCAGCGGTGTTTTATCCAGATTAAGGCAAGGATTCTGCGTGAAATGAGGAGCACCAAGCAATTTACCATCCAATGCATAGGTCCAGCGATGGATGGGACATACAATATTCTTGGTATTACTTCTCCCTTTTAACAACAGCGCTTGTCGGTGGCGGCAAATATTGGATAGTAGTTCAATGCCATTTTCATTGCGCACCAACACCTTGGCATTATTCATCCCTTCTGGTACGTAGTAATCCCCAACAGTCGGCACCATTAGCTCATGACCTACGTAACCGGGCCCTTGATCAAACAAAATGTGTTTTTCAATCTCAAGAATCTTAGAATCCAAGTACCAGTCAACGGGAAGCTGCACTGACATCTCAGTCAGTTGTGAGATTTCAGCCATGTTAGACATATAAATACCTTATATCCCCCAAATAAAAAATTAGCGGCGAAAATACACGAAAAGACAAAAATTTAAAACCCATTTAAACAAGTTAAGAACGAAAAATAGATTGCATGGCTATAATAGCAATGTTGGTAGTAAAATATCAGTATCCATTTACGCGTTATTCATCCAAAAATGTAAATTGTACAAGATTGAATTATTTAATTAATCAAAAAGAGAATAGCTTAATGAAATCTAAACAACAGTTAAGAAAAAATTCATGGGTACATTTAATATCCACAGTCGCTATGGTTGGCCTTACTGCTTGCGACAGCGGTACGGAACAATCATCCACAACATCATCAAATTCGTCAGCAGCAACGGCAGCCAGAAGCATGCCGACAGGCCCTGCAACCGGAATTCTGGTCGATTCCCCCGTTTCCGGCATCACCTATGCTGCTTCTTCCGGCAAATCGGGCGTAACCAATGACAAAGGTATTTTTAATTTTAATCATGGCGACAAAATTGAATTCAAGCTGGGCGATTTGACACTGGGTAATATCCCAGGTTCACAAATTGTGACACCCATTGAATTAGCAGGAGATAACGCAAATAAAGCTCAAAATTTATTAGTTCTGCTTCAATCACTGGATTCAGATGGCGATGCGACCAATGGAATTACCATTTCCAGCGAAACAGCCGCCGCAGTGAAATCATCCATTAATCTGGACAGCAATCCTGATACCTTCGCCGATTCCGCCAATTTGAAGAACATCATGGATGCAAGTGGGATCAGTGGCGATGTTAAAACCACAGAAGAAGCCACTGCACACTTTCTCTCACAAAGCGTCGCGCTCCTCAGCGCTCAAATCTGGGTTAGCTACAACAATCAAACGGCCAGTGTCTTACGCGTTGCTAACGATAACAGCCACGAGTACTTGCAAGGTGATGCCAGACCTGATGATTCCTGTGACGAAAACCGTGTTTGCGGTGGCCGTACCATTTTCCAGGCAGGCGTTGAATATGGCGTTGCCGATGCCATTGGATTTGATTCCCGAGGATTCAATCTGATCGGAAAACCATCGGTCGATACTAATCTGAAAGCCGGCTTGTCAAATCCCGGACCAACCCGTCGCATTCGTACCAATGGTTTTGAATTGATAAACTCAGATATCGTCACGGTACAAAGAGCACGCGCAGAAAGCAGCGTTTTCGGAGAACTCTTCCACATTGCCAAACCGATCGAGCTTAGCGATGAGAATGAAGTCGCTCCGACGGAAGTGAAAGAAACCCGCTATTCAAAAATTGATAATGATCCTTCCGGCATCGTCGGCGCATGGGCATATGATGCCAATACGATCAAAACACAAACCCTGGTATTCTTTCCAAATGGCAAATTCATGGTGATTGATCCAACAGGTGCTACCCAGAGAGCCGATCAGGCAAAATGCGGCAAACCCGGCATCGAGTTTTCATCGTACGCTTATGACAAAGGCGCTAGCAAACTGAATTTATCCAGTTTTACTTACAATACTAACGGTTGTTCCGGTTTCTCGGATCTGGATAACAACACGCCGATTGGATTCAGTATCAATGCGGATGGCAATACTGCCAAACTTGACAAACCAGGTGAAGAATCGGTAACCCTTCATCGAATTTCCCGATAAAAATAACGAGCTATCAATAATCGCTCGTTACTCACCGAAAGATCGATGCTTTCGGTGAGCATTCATTGTTGACACAGTGAATTCACCGCAATAATCTTAGCAAATCAATCCAACTATCATCCCCTCTTCTACCTATGCCCATCATCCGTGTCGCATTGAATGTTCATGTCGACACGTTATTCGACTATCAAGCCGTAGACGCTCATCCACAGGATGTTGGCCTGCGCGTAAACGTCCCTTTTGGGAAGAAACTGTTGACGGGTATTATCGTCGCGGTCAATTCTGATACCCGGATTGCTGTTGAGAAACTAAAAACAGCACAAATCATCTTTAGGGACATTGCGCCACTGCCAACAGCTTTGCTCGATTTATTCCAATTTTGTAGTGATTACTATCATCATCCACTCGGTATGGTCATCATGAATGGCCTGCCAGGTAAATTGCGTGGTAACAAACCTGTGAAATTATCCGCACCTTCAAATGATCACCAATTTCATTTAACCACGACTGGAAAACAGGTTGGTCTAACCAGTATCCCGGCTCGTCAGCGCATAGCTCGCCGTTTATTGACTGAGCTCAATCAATCAGATGGACTGACCAGCGAGGCAGCCAAACTAATTTCACCAACGGCCATTAAGTTATTAAAAGCTTGGGTTGAGTTAGGGTGGGTTTCTGCCATGGCGATTCCTGCAACATCAACACTCAAGCCGAGTAATAAGCCTGCATTGACTCAAGAGCAGGAAAAAGCCGTCAATGCGATTACAAGCGAGATCAATCAATTCAATACTTGGCTGTTGCATGGCATTACCGGCAGTGGCAAAACTGAAGTGTATCTGCACATCATCGAACAAGCCCTGGCACTAGACAAGCAAACACTGGTGCTCATTCCTGAAATCAATTTAACACCGCAATTGGAAGCCATTTTTCGGGCACGCTTTCCAGCTACTCATTTGGTTAGTTTGCATAGTGGTTTGAATGACACGCAGCGACTCTTGGGTTGGTTACAGGCACAGCAAGGCATAGCCAGGATCATTTTAGGTACGCGTCTCGCTGTGTTCACCCCGTTGCCCAATTTAGGGCTCGTTATTGTCGATGAAGAGCAGGACGGTTCTTTCAAGCAGCAAGATGGATTGCGCTATTCCGCGCGTGATCTGGCTATTTTCCGCGCCCGGCAAGCGAATATACCCGTTGTGCTGGGAACAGCCACTCCCTCGCTGGAGAGTTATTACAATGCCCTGAACGGGCGTTATCGAAGTTTGCGCCTACAATCGCGTGCCGTCGAAAATGCCGCATTACCATTGATTCAGTGCATCGATATTCGCACCCATAAAACTCAGGAAGGTTTGTCCGAGCCGCTCACCCAAGCTCTGGTACGGTGTCTCGCAAAAAAACATCAAAGCCTCATTTTTATCAATCGCCGTGGTTATGCACCTGTGCTGCTATGCAAATCTTGCGCCTGGTCTGCGACATGTCAACGCTGCTCCAGTCGTTTGGTGGTTCATTTACGCGACAAAAAGCTATGCTGTCACCATTGCGGACATCAGGAGAATTTTCCACGAGCTTGTCCGCAATGCGGGAATCAGGATATCGCCCCTTTTGGACAGGGCACACAGCGTATCGAAGACACTCTAGCAGCACGATTTCCAGAAGCGCGTATTCTTCGCATCGATCGTGACAGTATTCGGCGCAAAAATGCATGGCAGAATATTCTGCAGACTATCCATGCGCAAGAGGTGGATATATTGGTTGGCACACAATTGCTTGCTAAAGGGCATGATTTTCCCAACTTGTCACTGGTCGGCATCCTGAATTCGGATGTTTCGCTCTACAGTACTGATTTTCGTGCCAGTGAACGCTTGTTTGCACAATTGATGCAAGTCGCAGGCCGGGCAGGTCGGGCTGCGGTCGCAGGATACGTGCTTATTCAAACTGAATTTCCCGATCACCCACTTTACCGTGCATTGCAACAACACGATTATGATGCACTGGCAAAGTCGCTATTGGCAGAGAGAAAAACAGCCGGATTCCCGCCTTACGTGTATCAAGCCCTTTTGCGCGCGGAGGCCCACAACATTGAGCTTGTGCTTGATTTTCTCGCACAGGCGGCAAAACTTGCTCAGCCGCTTCCAACAGTGGAAATATTTGATCCGGTACCAGCGCCGATGCTGCGCTTAAAAGGTTTGGAGCGGGCACACTTGCTGGTACAATCTTCTTCACGCAGGCAGTTACAGGAATTTCTCGCTCAATGGTATAAACAAATCAATTCTCTGCCCACACATAAAATTCGCTGGGTAATTGATGTGGATCCACTTGAGTTTTGATCTGAATCAGCACTTATTTTTGCTGCAAGCTCAGAATGAATTGCCTATTCAGAAGAATAATAAATTAGGGAGCTGTGAAATGTTAGATAAGCATGATTTACACCATGAATTTCCAGAATATTACGATCGCATCCACGAACTGAAAGCGAGCAATAGTCATTTCGCTCGCCTGTTTGAAGAATATCATGACATCAATCGCGAAATACTGAGAATCGAGGAAGGGGTTGAGAATACGTCCGATGATTATTTGGAAGAATTAAAAAAGAAGCGGCTTGCACATAAGGATAAGCTGTATGGCATGATTGTCAATTCATAAGCGCTCATAAACAATCGTTCCCCGTCGCGTATGACGGGGTTATCGAATGTAGTGGGACAGCAATCTTTTTAGGCTTTGTTACTCTGAAAAGAATTCGCGTGCTTTATCCATCCATGATTTGGCGCGAGGACTATGACGTGGACCATCAGTCAGGCTAATGGATTCCAGTTCTTCTAGCAATTCTTTTTGACGCGCAGTCAGTTTGACCGGAGTTTCTACTACGACGTGACACAGTAAATCGCCTTTCTCTCGACTGCGCACCCCTTTAACACCCTTACTTCGCAAGCGAAAAATTTTACCAGTCTGTGTTTCTGCAGGTACCTTGATTTTGGCATGCCCTTCCAGTGTAGGGACTTCAATTTCTCCGCCCAGTGCCGCCACTGTAAAACTAATCGGTATTTCACAATGCAAATGGTCGCCTTCACGACGGAAAACAGAATGCGCCGCTAAATGAATCACCACATACAGATCGCCGGGTGGTCCACCATTTACCCCCGCCTCTCCTTCGCCTGAAACACGAATACGATCACCATCATCGACTCCCATGGGAATTTTTACATTCAGTGTCTTATGTTGTTTTACTAATCCGACTCCATGGCAAGTGCCACATGGATGTGCAATCACTTTGCCGCTGCCTTGGCATTTAGGGCAAGTTTGCTGAATTGAGAAGAAGCCCTGCTGCATCCTAACCTGCCCGTGACCATTGCAGGTCGTACAGGTTTTAGGCGAAGTCCCAGGTTTGGCACCATCACCATGACAGGTTTCACATTTCACCATCGTAGGAATGCGGATTTTCGTTTCAGTTCCGTGTGCAGCCTGTTCCAGCGTAATTTCGAGGTTGTAGCGCAAATCAGAGCCACGATGCATATTGGCACGCCCGCCACGCCCTCCGCCACCAAAAATATCTCCAAAAATATCACTGAAAGCGTCACTAAATCCTTGTGCACCAGCGCCGCCTGCATTTCCATCCACACCGGCATGGCCAAATTGATCGTAGGCAGCGCGTTTATGCGCATCCGTCAAGATTTCGTAGGCCTCTTTGGCTTCTTTAAACATCTCCTCCGATTTAACATCACCCGCATTCCGATCAGGGTGATATTTCATAGCCAACTTGCGATAGGCTTTCTTGATGGTACTTTCATCGGCATCGCGGCTGACACCGAGCACTTCATAGTAATCGCGCTTACTCATATTGATTTCCTGCTACCGGGATAAAATTGATGATGCTTTGTAAAAATAGTTTTTAAATTCAGAACACACTAAAACGCAGAGCCGTTGAAGAGAAGTGAGATTCTCTTCTTACGCCTCTGCGTTTTAGTGGCTCTACAAATAATTATTTCTTGTTTTTGACTTCTTCAAACTCTGCATCAACAACTTCGCCTTCAACTGGCTTTTCATGCTGGCTGGATGAAGATCCTGCCGCACCCGGCTGCGCTTGTTGATCCGGCTGATCCTTTTGCTGATACATTTTTTCAGCCAATTTATGGGCAGCTTCCGTCAGTGCCTGAGTTTTGGCGTCAATATCCTCTTTTTTATCTGTTTTGAGAACATCCTCAGCATCTTTCAAAGCAGCCTCAATCTTGGATTTTTCATCGCCATCCAACTGATCACCATGCTCTTTCAGGGATTTCTTGACCGAATGAATCATCGCATCACACTGATTACGACTGGAAATTAATTCCAATGCCTTATGATCTTCTTCCGCATGCGCTTCCGCATCTTTCACCATACGATCGACTTCTTCGTCAGACAATCCCGAACTTGCCTGGATTTTGATCTTGTTTTCCTTGCCGGTCGCTTTGTCTTTGGCTGACACATGCAAGATACCATTCGCATCAATGTCAAAGGTTACTTCAATTTGCGGCATTCCCCGTGGAGCAGGAGGAATATCGCTCAAATTAAATTGCCCAAGGCTTTTATTGCCCGATGCCATTTCACGTTCACCTTGCAACACATGAATGGTTACCGCTGTTTGATTCTCTTCGGCAGTAGAAAATACCTGCTGCGCCTTGGTTGGAATTGTAGTATTTTTCTGGATCAGTTTGGTCATTACACCACCCAGCGTTTCGATACCCAAGGACAACGGTGTTACATCCAGCAACAGCACGTCTTTCACATCGCCTTGCAACACGCCACCTTGAATAGCTGCGCCTACTGCCACGGCTTCGTCTGGATTCACATCCTTACGTGGTTCCTTGCCGAATATCTCTTTAACTTTCTCCTGTACTTTAGGCATCCGTGTTTGTCCGCCGACCAGGATCACGTCATCAATGTCAGAAGCGGTTAATCCAGCATCTTTAATCGCCGTGCGGCATGGTCCAACCGTGCGTTCAATCAATTCTTCTACCAAACTTTCCAGTTTTGCACGGGTAATCTTGACGGCCAAGTGTTTAGGCCCGGATGCATCCGCAGTGATATAGGGCAAATTTACTTCTGTTTGTTGACTGGACGACAGTTCGATTTTGGTTTTTTCTGCGGCATCTTTTAAACGCTGCAGTGCCAGCATATCTTTCTTCAGATCAATACCGGTTTCTTTCTTGAATTCATCAACCAGGTATTCGATCACACGCGAGTCAAAATCCTCACCGCCGAGGAATGTGTCGCCATTGGTTGCCAGCACTTCAAATTGATGCTCGCCTTCAATCTCGGCAATTTCAATGATGGAAATATCGAAAGTTCCGCCACCTAAGTCATACACGGCGATTTTGCGATCGCCTTCTTTTTTGTCCATACCAAAAGCCAAAGCCGCTGCCGTTGGTTCATTAATGATCCGTTTCACTTCCAACCCAGCGATTCGTCCGGCGTCCTTGGTTGCTTGACGTTGTGAATCGTTGAAATAGGCAGGTACGGTAATCACTGCTTCAGTCACGGGTTCACCCAGATAATCCTCGGCTGTTTTCTTCATTTTCATCAGCACTTGTGCAGACACTTCCGGTGGAGCAATTTTCTTACCCCGCACTTCCACCCATGCATCGTTATTATCCGCCTTGATAATGCTATAGGGCACCATCTTGATATCGCGCTGCACCATGTCTTCATCGAAGCGGCGCCCAATCAAGCGCTTCACTGCAAACAGGGTATTCTTGGGATTAGTGATCGCCTGGCGCTTGGCCGAAGCACCAACTAGCACTTCGTTGTCTTCAGTATAGGCAACAATGGAAGGTGTCGTCCGTGTACCTTCCAAATTTTCAATGACTTTAGGTTTTCCGTTTTCCATAACGGATACGCAAGAGTTGGTGGTACCCAGATCGATACCGATAATTTTTGCCATATTTAGATCCTTTTAATGATTAATTCTGTCAATCAACTAAGCTGAAAATGGAGATACTTAGGAAAAATTCAAGTGCTCTGTGCTTTCGAGACCGACACCAGTGCCGGACGAATAACGCGCTCATGCAATTTGTAGCCTTTTTGCATCACCTGCACCACCGTGTTCGGGGCCTGTTCAGAATCGACCATGCACATTGCTTGGTGCTGGTGCGGATCGAACTTCTCTCCTTTCGGATCAATCGCCTTAACACCAAATTTATCAAATACATTCAGCAGTTGCTTTTGTGTTAATTCCATTCCATTTTTGAAATTCTCTACACTGGCATTTTCAACTGCCAACGCTGCATCCAGACTGTCGATTACGGTCAATAATTCACTAGAAAAATTTTCAATGGCATATTTATGTGCATTTGCAATATCCATCTGCGCACGCTTGCGAATATTCTCGGTTTCAGCTTTAGCCCGAATCCAGGCATCATGATGTTCGGCTGCTTTTATTTCAGCTTCTTTCAATAAATGTTCCAGGTTGGGTTGCGGATCTAATTTTCCTTCTGTTTGGATAGTCGCATCGCTGCTGATCCCCGGTATTTTGGCATCATCGTTAGCAGCCGCGACTTCTGATTCATTAACCTCAGGATTTTTTGTATTTTCTGGACTCTGCATCGTACCTCCTAATAACTATTGGGCTGACATTGGGGCTGCCTATTTAAATTTCAAGCACTTTACTAAAAGAAATTTTTGCCATTGACCCGAATCAAATCTAGTAATCATTTAAATCAATTGGTTATGACTTGGCTGCTTGATTATTTTTTTATTTCTCGCGCTAAAGCACTGGCTTTGCCGAGATAGTTGTGCGGTGTCATTGCCAGGAGACGATTTTTTTCTGCTGCGGGAATATTCAAATCGGTAATGAATTGATGCAGCGTTGCTTGGGTAATGCCATCTTTGCCGCGTGTCAGCGCTTTCAATTGCTCATAAGGATTAGCAACGCCATAACGCCGCATGACAGTCTGAATCGGTTCAGCCAATACTTCCCAGGTATTTTCCAAATCGGCGGATAACTGTGCAGGATTGACATCCAGCTTATTGAGCCCTTTTACACAGGAATCGTAAGCCAGCAGCGTATGCCCTAACGCAACCCCCATATTGCGCAACACGGTGGAATCGGTTAAATCACGTTGCCAACGAGATATTGGCAACTTCTCGCTTAAATGACGCAATAATGCATTGGCAATGCCTAAATTGCCTTCCGAATTTTCAAAATCAATCGGGTTCACTTTATGCGGCATGGTTGAAGAACCCACCTCATTGGCTTTGGTTTTTTGCTTGAAATATCCCAGTGAAATATATCCCCAGATATCGCGATTCAGGTCCAACAAAACGGTATTGATCCTCGCATAAGCATCGAATAATTCCGCAATCGTATCGTGAGGTTCAATCTGGGTGGTATAGGGATTAAATTCCAGGCCAAGCTTTTCAACAAATGATTGTGCAAACTGTTCCCAATCCAGATCAGGATAAGCCGACAGATGCGCATTGTAATTGCCCACTGCACCGTTGATTTTGCCCAATATAGCAACCGATGCAAGTTGCTGTTTACTGCGTTGCAAGCGATACGCCACATTAGCCATCTCTTTACCTAAAGTGGTCGGGGTTGCTGGTTGACCGTGCGTGCGCGCAAGCATCGGCACATCGGCTAATTGATGAGCCAACTCAACCAACCGGGAAATAATCTGGTCAAGCGCTGGCAGCATGACATGCTCCAGACTGGATTTCAGCATCAAACCATGCGACAGATTATTGATATCCTCGGAAGTGCATGCAAAATGAATGAATTCAGCGGCTTTGGCAATCTCGACATTATCGGCTAGTGTCTGCTTCAGCCAATATTCAACCGCCTTTACATCGTGATTCGTAATCGCTTCAATGCGCTTGATTGCTTCCCCATCAGAAACTGAAAAATGTGTCACCAGCTCATCAAGCCGGATCTCGGTTTCTGCTGAAAATAGCGGAATCTCAGCGATTCCAGGTTCATGACTCAATGCTTTCAACCAAGCCACTTCAACCTGAACCCGGTAACGAATCAAAGCAAATTCACTGAAATAAAGCCGAAGCGGCTCGACTTTTGAGTGATAACGACCATCCAGAGGGGATAACGCGGTAATGACAGAGGAATTCATGATGTTTTGTGTTTTTGGGAAGGCTGCATTTTAACATGCCCATAGCGCATTAATGGCGCCAAATATATCGGTGGGCCTGGCTTTATTGGCTTGCACTCTCCTTTTACGCTCGTAGTTTGAATCATTTTCTTGTCGCTTGCTGAGAGCGAATGACATGAAATTGAAGTATCTATCAGAAATATATTTTGTATGTTTCGACATCGCAATACACATTTTCTGACAGAACATTCTTAAACAAAAGGTAATAAATACGCGCTTAATCGTGACATGAACTCAATTTGAAGCTATTAAACTCCACCCCTTCATGAAAATGTAACATCACTAAACTAAAGTAACACTCAAGCTGGTTTCAGAAAAATTGCAAAATCAGTAATGTAGGGAATCTAAAAATTGAGGGATTAAAAATGAAATTAGAATGCTTACCTACCTTCGCAGAAGACGATGAATCGTGCGTTGATTTTGTTGTTACGCCTGAAACACAAAACAATATCTTATTACTCGCTCAGAAAACCAACCTCAGAGTGCGTGAAATCGGTCAATTAAGACGTGCAAAAATGCACATCTCCTGCTTGATTGATGATCTGAACATCAAAAGCGCATTGACCCCTGCCTTGCGTGAACTACTGGAAGCAAGTCTCACCTTGCAGACAACCAGTACCAAAGTGCTTGCCAACTACTTAAAACGCTCTCCGGCCACAATTCGTACCGAGTTTCTTAAAATCCTCAGCATATTGGGCGAACGTGGCAGCCATTTTAGTGTTTGAATCCATTTAATTTCTTAGCAGCAAAACACCAACATAAGGCATAAAGTTTCGTTCTACATCTTCAGCTTGCTTTTTGATCCCATCATCGGATGCCGGTCCAGGCATTCTGTGAGTCAGATACATCACTTCATCAACCACTACTGAAAGGATTATCGCGGTGGGGGTGGGGGTGGCGGTGGATTGCCTGGAGGGGGTGGAGGCGGAATAAAGCTGGGCGTAGGCGCAGAATTTCTCCGAATGCTATTGCCACTATATGCGGGATCACTGGTGATTCTCCCATCGATAGGAACGCGATGGCCTTTGGCATACATGCATTGAATATAGCTCATGTCAAAGCGTTGTTGAATGGCATACCCTGATGAAGTAGCGGTACCGGACCCAATCAATCCGCCCATTAACAAACCTGTACCGGCGCCTATCGCAGCGCCACGCCCCCCGCCCAAAGCGGCCCCCGCAGCCGCACCCAACCCTGCTGCGATAGCAGCGCTTTCTACGCCACTGGTCCGGGAAGCTTGTTGCGGTGTGCTGCCATCCACTTGCTCATAAGCATAACGTCTGCATTCATAATCGTCCGAACGAAACTGATCAAAGCTTTTACCAGAACCAGGCAGCGTCATGACACTAGGACCTGACGGAATATGCACACAAGCCGTTGTCAAACAGACAATTAGTACCATAGAGAGATTTCTTGTGATTTGCATGTTTACCTCGTTGCGTTATTGAGCAGGTGGTTGAGGAGCAACTTGCAACCATCCGCCTGGACATTCTTTGACATACGGATAATAACCATCCGATTTCTGGCAGTAATACCAATAATTGGTTTGTTTTTGAACTGATCCAGATTGTTCCTGCTGAATATACACAGGCGGGGTTACTGGAACGATCACAGTGGGTGGATAGTTATAAATAGGCGCATTGAAGTAAGGACCCGGATACCCATAGGAGCGATACCCATAATAACCAGGGCCATAAAACCCTGAGCCATAAAAATTAGACCCATAGAAACCAGAGCCATAAAAACCGGGATTATAATATCCACCCACACTGATCCCTAGGTTTAAGCGACTATGGCCACGGCTACCATGCGCCCAGGCGGCATGATTGCATGCGAGTGCCATTAAAGCGATTGTGAACATCCATTTGATATGTTTCATGTGAGTTTCATTCCGTATCAGAAATGCAATACAAGATCTATAATTTCCCTTGCTCATTCTTTTGACAGTCCAGAATCCAAATTAGTTACTTTGTTGAGATATATTTCTTGTCAGATCAATAGAGCGGAAACTTCATCAACATAAAATATTGTATAGTTTCAGGCTGAATGAAGGCTGAATGCTAAAAACAGCGCCGGAAATTCTTATCGATATGATCACTGTTTTTCTTCGTTGGAAGAACTATTCTGCGTTTCTATCGGGTGTTCTGGTTTTGCTCGACGCTGAGTGCGCTGTGCAATTTTGCCAACCAGCACAAAAAAGAGCGGCACGAAAAAGATAGCCAAAAATGTAGCCGCCAGCATCCCTCCAAATACACCGGTGCCGATGGAATTCCGGCTCGCTGCACCTGCTCCCGAAGCCACCACCAAAGGCAATACACCCAGAATAAAGGCCAATGATGTCATGATGATAGGTCGGAAACGCAAGCGTGCTGCATCCAGTGCCGCATCGGCCAGCGACATGCCTGCTGCCAGTCGCTGATTGGCAAATTCAACGATCAAGATTGCATTCTTGGCGGCCAGTCCAATCAATGTCACTAATCCAATCTGAAAATAAATATCATTGGTCATATCGCGCGTCCAAATGGCCAAGAAAGCACCCAGAATTCCAAAAGGAATTGCCAGAATCACTGCGAAAGGAATCGACCAGCTTTCATACAGGGCAGCCAGCACCAAAAATACCATCAATAATGCAAACGCGAATACCAGCGAAGATTGCCCGCTCGCTTTGCGTTCTTGCAAGGAAATTCCGCTCCAGTCAATGGTATAGCCTTTAGGAACCAAGATTTCATCAGCGACTTGCTGTAATGCTTCCAGAGCTTGTCCTGAACTATAGCCTGGCGCGGCGCCGCCCAGTATCAACGCCGAATTGAATCCGTTGAAATGCGTCACGGGATCAGGTCCGCTGTTAAATTCGGTGGTTACGACAGAATCCAATGGAATCATGGTTTGTGTCGTACCGGACTGCGCACGCACATAGATTTTGCTGATATCTTCCGGATTGGAGCGGTATTCGGGCAAGGCTTCAGTCTGCACTCGATAAATGCGGCCAAACTTAACGAAATCATTCACATACAAATTTCCGAAATAAGCCTGCATGGTATCAAAAACCTCAGAAATGGGCACACCCAAAGCCTTGGCTCGCTCCCGGTCGACCTGCGCAAATAACCTGGGAGCGCTGATGCGAAAATTGGTGTTAGCCACGGCAATTGCCGGATGTTCCGTTGCTTTGGCGACAAATTGCTGGGCTACTGCGGCAAACTCTGCAAAATCGCCTCCACTGGGATCCTGCAAGTGTGCTGAAAATCCTCCGGTGGAACCTAATCCGCTGATCGAGGGCGCATTAAAAGCCAAAATCAATGCTTCAGGGATTTTAGCGAACTCCTGAAACGCTGCCGCAATCAGGCCTTGAACTTGTTCATTGGCATTCGGACGGGTATCCCAATGATTCAATGGAATGAACATGGTTGCCTGATTCGTCCCGCGCGTGCCGAACACAAAATTCTGACCAGCCAGCGTATCGGTTGAATGCACGGCCGGAATCGATTGAAAATAACTTTCCACCTTATTCAATACGTCAATGGTACGTGTCATCGAAGCACCATCAGGCAATTGAATGATGGTAATAAAATAGCCTTGATCTTCTTCCGGCAGGAAACTACCCGGAATGGTTCTGAATAAGCCCAGGATAGTGACTATCAATATCAAGAAAATAGCCATCGCCATGACTGAGCGTTTAATAATGACACCCACTGTTCCGACATAGCGCGCTTGCATCCAATCAAACGATTGATTGAACATTCGCCAAAATCCTTTCGGAGTACCATGGCCGGGTTTAAGCACCAGCGCGCAGAGAGCAGGGCTGAGCGTCAATGCCACGAATCCGGAAATCGCTACCGACAATGCAATGGTAATGGCAAACTGTTTATACAATTCGCCGGTAATTCCTCCCAAGAAGGCAACCGGCACAAACACGGCGGCCAACACCAGAACAATGGCAATGACTGGCCCGGTTACCTCGTCCATCGCTTTCTTGGCGGCATCCCTGGGCGATAATCCTCCCTGAGTCATGTGCCGCTCCACATTTTCCACCACCACGATCGCGTCATCCACCACGATTCCGATAGCCAGCACCATGCCGAACAGGGTTAAGGTATTAATCGAAAACCCTAATGCTTCCATACCCGCCAGGGTACCTATCAGGGAAATAGGCACAGCAATCGCCGGAATGAGCGTTGCACGCCAACTCTGCAAAAACAGGAAAACAACCAGTATCACCAACAATGTGGCTTCGCCGAGAGTTTTGACCACTTCACGAATAGAGACATCAATGAATGTGGTGGTGTCGTAAGGAATATCGGCAGATACGCCAGCCGGAAAGCTTTTGGACAATTGGTCTACTTCTTCACGCAC
>Ga0209582_1000366_pt1 | contig 32575 bp, 26 predicted proteins | sample KloWWTmetKNB5Kit_FD_187176 | JGI IMG/M metagenome (GOLD analysis project Ga0209582, IMG submission 187176) | Active sludge microbial communities from Klosterneuburg, Austria, studying microevolution and ecology of nitrifiers - Klosterneuburg... | ecosystem: Engineered > WWTP > Aerobic digester >...
GATCACGGAGCGCAATGCTATCTCGTGTTTCAACCATTGAAAAGATGGGTGCTGCTTCAGTTGGAATGTGATGTACGGCGAAAGTTTTCGGTACCAGCTGGTAACGTCCGGATCATGATAGGTGGAGGCCATCCGCCCGCTCAGGCCCAACGTGATGATCTGGAACAGCTGGCTCTGCATGCGATCCGAATGATGTTCGATCCGCGCAGCGCCGCCGATGCGTTCACTCCCGAAACCATAGAGCGGTGCTACCACCCATTCGGTGCGTTTCGATGGGAACGAGTAGTTGTGCAACACGAGTCCAGCTTGGAAACCATCGTGTCCGTTCCATGCCACCGCGGGTGCATAATAGATCGATTGCCGGTCGTTGCGCTCCAGCCCAAGTAACGGTTCGAATTTTGGGAAGTAACCGCGCTTGCACAGGCCATGACTGCGCACTTCATTGTTGCGCCGGTCGATGTCGAGCGTGCGGTTTCCGGCATCGATGACTATGCGGTCCACATTAGGCCAAGGGAGTAGTATTGTTCCTCGAAAGCGATCAAGCATGTTCGGGAGTTCCGCATGGTTAACGGTATGACGTCGGACACTATTTGTGCCCGAGAACCACGTGGTTCCCAAGCTATCCGACCCGTCCCATGCGGAAATGGGAAAGGGGAATTCTCCTGTGACCTGTCTCCGGAAAGCTAACCTATTACCTTTCAATCTTATCGCTTTCACCTCAACCTTGTCACTTGTGTTGATCAACCCCTCGAACACCCACCCCAGATCCTTCCCACTCTCCTTCTCAAACACCACCCGCATATCTTCCGGCTGCGGATGCTTGAATTTCCAAGCATTATAGTAAGCCTGCAGGCAACGGTCCATGGTCTCCTCGCCGAGGTACGCCAGCAAATGGTCCATCACCAACGCGGTCTTCATATACACCATGGTCCCGTAATTGATCATGGTAAAGTCGTTCGACGAAAGCGAAAGTGGTTGGTCCAAATTGCGCCGAGCATTTAAGCGGTACCCCATTTCACTTTGGAAGCGATGGATGTCCTTGATCTGCCCGAACGTCTTCTTCAAGAAGGGGATCGAGATCGCAAGTTGTCCGTTCGGATAGTACTTCCGCATGTACAACAGTTCCACGAAACTGTTCATGCCTTCGTCCATCCAAGCATGATCGCGTTCATTGCTGCCGAGGATCCCATAGAACCAGTTGTGGCCCACCTCGTGCGTGATCACATTGTCCAAACTCTGCGCATCACTTGTGCTGTTGATGATCGTGATCATCGGATATTCCATCCCACCACCGGCGCTGATCGTGCCATCAACCGCCGTGCACGCATTGTACGGGTATTCGCCTACGTGTTCACTGTAATGAAGCACTGCGCGGTCCACATAGTTCACGCCTTTGGCCCAAACATCCTTGTTTCGCGGGGTGAAGAGCGCCCAAGTTGTTACTGTACGTCCACTTTTCGGCAAGGCCACTTCGCTCTTTCGAACAATGAATCGTTTGTCCGCGAACCAAGCGAAGTCATGCACCTTGTCCTGCGTGAAACGGATCGTCTTCAATCCAGATGAAGAGGCGGGAATGGCGTTGGATCCTCGTGTCGTGGTTGTATCCTGGATCGCTGCAAGCCGATCCATGAACGCGCGTTCTTCCGCAGTTTGCAGCATGCCAGTTGCACCTACCACGTAATTCTCCGGCAAGATGATCGTGACATCGAAACTGCCGAACTCGCTGTAGAACTCACCGCTGCTGAGGTAGGGCATGGTATGCCAGCCTTGCGCATCGAATACTGCTGGTTTCGGGTACCACTGCGTGATGTAATAGGCTTCGCCCGTGTGCCCCAAGCGCGAGAATTTCCCATCGGGGATCTGTACGCGGAACGGTGTACTTACTGTGATCGAGTCGGTCGGTCGCAATGGTTCCGTCAACAGCAACCAAGCAATGTCTTCGTGCTTTGGATGGAAGCCCCACGCCAGCTTTTGCTCGTTCGCAGAAAAGTCCAAACTGTCTATCGAACCTCGTTCTTCTTCCTTGGCGAAGTGCAGGTCCAGATCGCCATCGCGGGCCAGTTGTTTGCACAATGCCGAGATGCGATCCTTGTATGCGTTGGGCCACACGTGGATCCAGATCGTGTCCAAGGAAGTACTGCTGTTGTTGGTGTACGTGAAGTCCTCATGCGCGTGCAGGGTATGCGTTGCGTCATCCAAGCGTACGTTGATCGTGTAGTCAACTTGTTGTTGGAAATAGTCTTGGGCGATCGCGGAAAGCGACGTTAGAAAAGTACAGGTCAACACGCACACACAAGATCGGAAGTAGTAGACCAGGGTTGTTGATGGATCCATATCCGAAGATGAGTTAACTCATTCCTTCAAACCGAACAACGCGGCCAAGCAACCGACTTAATACTACTTACCGAACACCCCTGCCAACGTGGGATCCAATTGCTCTGCGCGCAATCCTTTCGCGATCACCTTGCCATCACGGTCCACCAACACAGTGTAGGGGATACTGGACACACCGTATTGCTGCGCTACGGCATTGTTCCAGAAGCCAAGGTCGCTCACGTGTTTCCATGGAAGTTCATCATCTTGGATCGCTTTTACCCAAGCGGCATGATCGCGATCCAACGAAACGCCGAGGATCTCGAAACCCTTCTTCGCATATTTCGCGTAGACCTTCTTCACGTTCGGATTCTCAATACGGCAAGGTCTGCACCAGCTGGCCCAGAAATCGATCAGGACAACTTTACCGCGTAGGTCTCTCAAGGCAAGTGTTTTTCCATCGGGTGTATTTTGGCTGAAGTCGGGCGCCATTTCACCTTGCGGAAGCATGCTCGCTAATCTTTTCTGCTCTTCTTCCTGCATCTTGATCGCGATCTCCTGTTGTTCCAAACGATCCACTTGGTCGCGGAACATGTTGAAGAAACCCGACTTAGGCATAGTACTCCGCAACCCTTCGCGCACCTGTTTGAAAAGTTCCATTTCCTGGGCCATGTTCAACTTGCCCAAGGCTGTCAATGCAACCGGTGAAGCAAAATGTTCAACCGCAAATGACTTGGTGCGTTCATAGAATTGCGCGTTCAGGTCATTGAACTTGGCGATCAGCGCGGTGTCGTTCTGGGCGGTGATCTTCGTGCGCAATGCTTCGCGTTCATCTTCGTACGCTTTTGCATCTTCGAAGAACGCATAGAGCGCTTCGGTGTGTTTTGAACCGCTTACGGATATCGGGTTCGCCAATGATCCCACTTTGGCTACGACCTTCAGTTCTTCGGTGCTGTCCAACGCAACGATCATCTGCTCATCGCCCATGCTTATTCGGTAGAAGTCCAAAGGCAGGCGATCGGTCACAAGAGTTCCATTCCCATCGGCATTCAGCTTTACGGAATCGGCATGGTAGGGACGGTTATTCTCGAAACGGTCGAAATACACCGTCTGTCCTCCGGCACCTTCGATGTCCACTTCAATGGAGCGGCCGCCCTTGGTACTTGTGCCACAAGCAGCGAGGATCGCAATGGAGAGGAGTGGTAGGTAATGCTTCAACATCATTCAAATGATAGGGTGGTTCTGGAGCAGGTTGCGTACGACTTCATTTACTTTCTTCGGATCGGCCCTGCCTTTGGTGGCTTTCATCACTTCACCCATGAAAAGGCCCAGCAGTCCTTTGTTGCCAGCGCGATAGGCTTGCACTTTATCGGGGTAACGCGAGATCACCTCGTGCACGATCTGGACGATCTCATCCACGTTGATGTCTTGCACCAAGTCGTGTTTTGCAGCAAGCTCCGCAGCGGTTGATCCACGGTCTTCCAGCATCAGCGGGAAAAGCTTTTGGCTCGCGATGCTATGACCGATCTTGCCGTCGTCGATCATGTTGATCAGGCCTGCCAAACGCTCTGCGGTGATCGGAAATTCATCCATCGTCAGGCCCTTTTCATTGATCCAGCCACGCACATCGCCCATCACCCAATTGGCAGCTGCCTTATGGTTGGAGGTGACTTTGATCACACCTTCATAGAACAATGCGGTCGCCTTGTCGTCGGTCAGTATCCCGGCATCATACTCGCTCAAGCCGAGCATGGTCGTGTATTTCTCTCGCAATTCACGAGGCAATGGGGGCATGGCCTTGCGGATGGCTTCCTTCTGCTTTTCGGAGATCGTTATCGGCTGCAGGTCCGGTTCCGGGAAGTAGCGGTAATCATGCGCTTGTTCCTTGCTGCGCATACCCACCGTTGATCCATTGCCAGCATCGAATGAACGCGTTTCCATGTGGATGATTCCGCCCGCGTCCAAGATCTCGCTCTGCCGTTGCGCTTCGTATTCGATAGCACGCATCACATTACGGAAGCTGTTCATGTTCTTCACCTCGCAACGCGTACCGAACTCTTCCACTCCTTTCAAGCGCAGGCTGATGTTGGCATCGCAACGCATGCTACCTTCCTCCATGTTGCCATCGCAGATATCGAGGTAGCGCACCAAGCGGCGAATTTCCACGAGGTAATCGTAAGCCTCTTGTCCACTGCGCAGGTCCGGTTCGCTCACGATCTCCACCAACGGCACACCGGCTCGGTTCAGGTCCACTAACGTGTTGAAGGGATCCACATCATGCACGCTTTTGCCCGCATCTTCCTCCATATGGATCCGGGTGATCCCGATCCGTGTCATCCCCGCCGAGGCTTCATCATCGCGCGATGGTCCGCCGGAATTCGGGATCAGGACGAAGCCTTCAGTACAGATCGGTGTTTTGTCCTGTGTGATCTGATAGCCTTTGGGAAGGTCAGGGTAGAAATAGTTCTTACGCGCATAATGCATCCAAGGTGCGATGGAGCAATTCGTAGCAAGCCCGATCCGCACGGCGTGTTCGATGACCCGTTTGTTGGCCACCGGTAGTGTGCCAGGATGGCCAAGCGTTACCACGCCAACGTTCGTATTTGGATGATCCCCGTATGCGTTCGGGTCGCTGCTGTACGCCTTGGAGGCTGTGATCAGCTGGGCATGCACCTCCAACCCCACGACGAGGTCGTATTTCATGCTCCAATGCGGTGCGTTGGTGCCGGTGACCACCTTGCTTACTTCGGTCATCAGCAGCTGGCGATCAACTCGCGCATGATCAATGTCAACTTCGGTTCTGCGGTCTCTGCGACACGTTGCACCATTTCGTGCGTGGTCTTTTCGATGCGTCCCTCAACCCCCATGTCGGTGATCACGCTCATCGCGAAACACGGAATGCCCATCTGCCGGGCGGCGATCACCTCGGGCACAGTGCTCATACCGACGGCATCTCCACCGATGTTGCGCACGTATCGGTATTCTGCCGGTGTCTCCAAGGTCGGTCCGGTTAGTCCGACATACGTACCTACCTGCACCTTGATGTTGTTCTTAGCCGCGATCTCCTTTGCCTTGGCGATCAATGCATGGTCGTAAGGCTCGCTCATATCGGGGAAGCGCGGTCCGAATTCATCGATGTTCTTGCCGATCAACGGGTTCGGGAAGAGGCAGATGTGATCGTTCAAGATCATCAGATCGCCGGTATCATGAGCCGGGTTCACGCCGCCGCATGCATTGCTTACGAATAGACGATGGATCCCAAGGTATTTCATGACCCGCACAGGCAGGATCACTTCGTCCATGGTCCACCCTTCATAGAAATGGAAGCGGCCTTGCATTGCAACGACCGGTTTCCCGCCGAGCATGCCAAACAGCAATTTGCCGGGATGCCCCTGGACGGTACTTACCGGAAACTCGGGAATGTCCTTGTAGGCGATACTGAACTTCACATCGATCTCCTTGCCCAACCCGCTAAGACCGGTGCCGAGGATGATCCCCGTTTCCGGAACAAAGCCGCTGGTGGCCTTATTCAAATGGTCAGCGATGCGGTTGATGCGTTGCAACATGGCGATGGATCAGTTCAGCGAAACGTTCTGGTTCGTTCAAGATAACGGCCCGCATACGGATCACTTCCAAGGGAATGCCTTCCAAGGGACTTCCCGTGATCACGGAACTGAGCCTTGCGGCATCCTTTTCTGTGGTGACCAGCATTTTCGGGCCGGGTGCGAATTTACCAAAAAGCCCGGCCAGGCGTTCCAAGTCGCCAACGGAGAAGGAATGGTGGTCGGTGAAGACGACATGTTCCACCTTTCCAGCCCATGTTCGAACGTGCTCCACAAGGGGCGCCGGATCCGCGATACCGGTAAACAAGAGCACATTGATGCCCTTTTCTGGGGGCGGCCCATATTGGATCCCACTGAAGAACAGCTCTTGTTCCTTTTTCAAATTCAACTTGGTGCGCCAAGTCAACTGATCCTGGGTGCTGGGGGTCGTGGGGCACTTCGTAAGAACGATGATCTGTGCTGCATTTGCGCGCACCCGTACATCGCGTAGTCGGCCTGCCGGAAGGAGCGCATCCTCCGAGTAGGGCCGATGCCAAGTGGTGAGCAGGATGTTCAGTCCGGCATTGAGTTTTCGGTGTTGAAGGGCATCATCCAGCACAACAGCTTTCAGTTCTGGAACCAGTTGCACAATGGAGTTGATTGCGCCAACCCGATCGGCACCGACGAACACGCGCACATCGGGAAAATTCTTCTTCACCTGTAAGGGTTCATCGCCAGAACGTTCAGCATTATCGCTGGCACTTACCTCGTGCAGTTCTGTTCCGTCACGACCGTATCCACGGCTCAAGGTGGCCAAGGGCGATACATCTTCCAAAATGCGCAATACCAATTCCAACAATGGTGTTTTCCCCGTTCCACCAAGTGCCAAATTTCCGATCGCGATCGTTGGCACGGTGGCCCGGACCGAAGTGAGCACGGCGTTGTCGTATAGTGCATGCCGTGTCCGCAGGACCATGCCATACAGCCATGCCAAGGGCAAAAGGAGGGACCGGAGCACCGTCATGGGTCGTCAAAGATGGCGAACGTGATCATGCCCGGCAGCCATGTGTTTAGATGCCAACATTTCCGATGTACCGGATGGTGCCATGGTTTGCCTTTTGTAGCGTGTAAGGTCCGGATCGGATGAATCAGGGTCACATGCCCTTTAACAAGACACTAAGTTTGAAGCCCATTCTTTCAGGCGGGGATCATCAAGAACAGGTACCAACGAATGCAGCTACGCACAATTATAGATGCCTTGGAGCGCTGGGCGCCAAGGGAATTACAAGAATCTTACGACAATTGCGGATTGCAAGTAGGCGACCCTTCGGCCGAGATCACCAGCGTCCTTGTTTGTTTGGATTGTACACCGGCCGTGGTGGATGAGGCCGTCGCGAAGGGTTGCCAGTTGATCATCAGCCACCATCCGGTTATCTTCAAAGGGCTGAAGAGCATGGCGGGCAATGGGTATGTGCAACGTACGCTGCGCGCCGCCCTAAAACACGGGGTGGCGCTCTATGCGATCCATACGAACTTGGACAATGTGGTCGATGGGGTCAACGGGGAAATTGCTGAACGTCTGGAATTGAAGGCATTGCATGTGCTCGACCCGAAACCGGACCAGTTGCGCAAACTATCGGTCTTCGTTCCCCTGGCCCATGCTGCAGCCTTGCGTGATGCGCTTTTTGAAGCTGGTGCAGGCAAAGTTGGGAAGTATGATGAATGCAGCTTTAACACGGATGGTACCGGGACATTCCGGGCAGGTGCCGGGACCACTCCCTATGTGGGTAAGGTAGGTGTGCAACATTCCGAGCCGGAAACGCGGGTCGAGGTGATCTACACGGCTTCACAGGAAAGACCAATACTGGCGGCCATGAGAGCTGCCCATCCGTACGAAGAGGTTGCCTACGACACGGTGCCCTTGTTGAATTCGAACCAGAACATAGGCAGTGGGATGGTAGGTGAATGGGGCCAAGGACTTGCAGAAACTGAGTTCTTGGCGCTGCTGAAGAAGACATTCAAGCTGACGGCGCTTCGCCACACGGAATTATTGGGCAAACCGATACGGCGTGTTGCCTTGTGTGGTGGTTCGGGAGCTTTCCTTTTGGGTAAGGCAAAGGCAGAAGGGGTTGATGCCTACATCACTGGCGATGTGAAATACCACGATTTTTTCGAGGCGGATGGCGAGGTCTTGCTGGTCGATATTGGGCATTACGGCAGCGAGCAATTCACCATGGACCTGATCCAGCGCAGATTAGGGGAACTTTTCCCTACATTTGCCGTCCGTTTGACGGAAAACGTCACGGATCCCATATACCATTATTGACCATGGCGAAGACCGAGGTGAAAGCTCCGGAGAAGGAAGTGAAGACCACTTCCGCGAACGGCAAATCAAGCAAAGCAGGTGCAAAGACGGAAGTCAGCGTAGCTGAGAAGTTGGTTGAATTGTACCGTTTGCAGCACATTGACACGCAAAAGGACAAGATCCGCACCCAACGTGGTGAACTTCCTTTGGAAGTGGAGGACCTTGAGGACGAAGTGACCGGGTTGGAGACGCGCATGACCAAGTTGCAGAGCGAGTTGGAGGAGATGGAAGGCCAGGTCACTGAAAAGCAGAACCTGATCAAGGATGCCAAGGCGCAGATCAAGAAGTACGAAGGGCAACAAGCCAAAGTTCGGAACAATCGCGAGTACGATTCCTTGACCAAGGAAGTGGAGTTCCAGAACTTGGAGATCCAACTCTCTGAGAAGCGCATCAAAGAAGCCAAGGCCCAGATCGACGGCAAAAAGGAAGTGGTCGCTGAGAGCAAGGCCAAATACGATGATCGCAAGAAGGACCTTGAGCAAAAGCGCAAGGAACTCGATTCCATCATTGCCGAGACCGAGAAGGAAGAGAAGGATCTTACAAAGAAGAGCGAAGCAGCATCCAAGTTGATCGAGACCCGTCTGCTGGATGCATATAACCGAGTGCGCGGAGGAGCTCGTAATGGATTGGCCGTTGTTGCCGTTGAACGCGGTAGCTGCGGTGGTTGCTTCAACGCGATCCCTCCACAACGTCAGTTGGACATATCCAGCCACAAGAAAGTCATCGTTTGCGAACACTGCGGGCGCATCCTGGTCGATGAGTATGTGGTAGAGCGTGTGACCGGTGAGAAGTGACCTGGATCTCCTAATAAGAATGAAAAAGCCCCGGATCTTCCGGGGCTTTTTCATTGATGACGATCTAACTATTATGGCCTGAAAGCAACAGTGACCAAGGACCTCACCGTGGAACGATCTTCGCTCGTTATCGAGGCAAAACTCGGGTCATACTGGTAATACTTGTATCCGTTGTTGATCACGTTCAACCCAAGGTCAAGGCTTAGGTGTTCGCTGCGATAACCGAACCCGCCGGCGTAGGTATGCGTGGCATCGGCTTGGCGGTCCTCCCCATTGGCATAAGCGTTGGGTACAATGCCGAAGCCCGCCCGCACATACCATTTGCCGGCGCGCCACTCCGTGCCCAACCGCACACTATGAACAGCTCTGAAAGCAGCTTTTATTACGCGGTTCTCAGCAGCGAAATCGTACGGGTCCACCAATTTATTGCTAGCCCTGAATCGCGTGTTACTGTAATCGCCATATTCATAATCCACACTCACCAGTCCGTTTGTTCCGGCCAGAAATGCAGCGCTGAATACTGCGCGCCATGGCGAATGAACGCGATAGTTGAAGATACCGTCGATCGACTGCTCATCAAAGCTCCTGTTCACGGAATCGGGGGCTACTGTAAAATTGGTCCTCAGTTCAGTGTTGTACACGTCATTCAATTGGGTGAACATGGGGCTGTGGAAGGCGATGCCCGCACGGAACCGATCACTGATCCTACCAACCGCACCGATCTTCACCTCCAATCCATTTCCGGTGGTCAGCAGGTTCTCTTTCCAAGTCAGGTCCTTCAAATTGACCGATTCATCCATGGTGGTTTCGGTGTGCGTGGTGGTGCTGTTGTAGCGGAACCCGACAATTCCCATGGATGCCCCAATGTAAAGCCGATCCATGTAGTTCCCACTGAAGAAGAAAGAAGTATTGTTGGTGCTGCCGCGCGTTTCGATCGTGTTGACCTGCGATACAAGTGCACCCTGCGGTAATGCCGGGACATAGCCGGTATTCAACGTATCACTTGGGTCAATTGGGTCAATGCCCCAAGCTTGATAGGCCAATCCAGAAGTGTAAGGCAGGGCATCGAGCAGCTCGGTGGTGTAATATCCATTGGCACCGGAAGCGAAACCATCCAGGATAGAGGTTGGCACATTCGTCGCCTCCGCTTGTCTGCTCCAATGGTGGGTCGACTTCCGGTCATACACCACGCCGAACGTTGTACTGCGCCAATCACCGCCGCTTCTGGAGGGGCTGTTGAAGACCAGCGCGATGTTGTTGAAGAAAAGCCGCGACTTGGAATCACTGCTGGACGCACTCTCGTAAGTGCTCTTCACGCTGTTCACCTCGAAGGATGGGGTGATAGAAATTTCACTGGTCCTATACAGGCCCATCCCTCCGGGATTGATGCCAATACTTCCGGCATCTGCACCTAAAGCACCGAACGCATTTGCAATACCGATACTACGCGCTGTTCCACCGGGTTGAATGGTGCTTAGCCGCAAAGCATCTTCTTCACTTTGTGCTTGGGTGAAGAACGCAGCGCAGACCAGTACGCAGGCAGAAAAGGATCTGCTAAAGAAAGTGCGAGGACGGATCATCACGGATATTTTGGGTCAACCCACGCAACAAACGCGCCGATCATGAGCCGATCAACGCCGAGTTGGGCTGGAGATGGAACCACCACCGCCACTACCGCGAGTGCCACCTCCGCCACCGCCACCTATCGAGGGACTAGAACGGCTACCTCCGTTGTCGAAGGTGCCACGTTGTTCGAAAGTGGACCGGGTGCCATTGGTCCTGTTCGGAGCAGGACGGGTCCCGTTTATCCGCTCATTGTGGTTGTACCGTTGATCGCGCGCAGGATCCAAGCCGGTATTCCGGTAGGTGCCGTTCGTGCTGCGAACACCTTCGTTACGGTAACCGGAACCAAGACCGATCAAATTGCGCGTATTCGTTCGAGTTCCCGCATCCATGGAAGACCTGGAACCGGCTCCTATCGATGGTCTGTGGTTCACGACCGTGGTGCGGGGTGCATCGCCATAGGTTACCGGAACATAGCCGGATCCGTAGTTGCCGTAAGGTCCGTAGTAACCGGATCCGCCGTAATAATTGCCGTACCCACCATACCCACCATATCCATATCCACCGCTGTTCCAAGGGTTATAGTACCCGTAACCCGGTCCCCAAGGATTGTTGAAGCCGCCATACGGATTCCCGTAAACCCCGCCAAAACCATTGCCGTAGCCGAACGAACTTCCGAAGCCATATCCCATGCCCATTCCGATCCCCGAACCCATGGAATTCCAACCGGAATTAAGTCCTTGGTTGAAGCCGAAACGCCCGTAGTTGTAGTAGTACGGGTCATTGTAGGTCATGTCGTAGTAGTCCTGGTTCGCACCAAGCTCCTGCGACGTTTTGGAATCGTAATAATCGTCCGAAGAACCGGTAGGCGCTTGTTCAGAGGTAGCGGTGGTTGCTACCGCGATCGGTTGCGATGAAGGCGTGAAGTACACCCCATCGTTCAGGCCGGCGGTATCCCGGGTCGTTGCGCAAGAACCCATGAGCAGGCCGATCGGGATCAGCGCGTAGAGAATTTGGTTCATCTTCTTCATGGTCGTTCGTAGTTGTTGATGCGAGCTGCGATACGCATCGGGGTTGTGTACTTTCGCCACCTCCTTAAGTACAAAAATAATACCGATCGCAGCGGAATGGCAGAAGTGATTACCAAACGGGACCAGGACTACGCAAAATGGTACAACGACCTGGTGCTCAAGGCGGACCTTGCAGAGCACAGTGATGTGCGCGGTTGCATGGTGATCAAGCCTCATGGCTATGCCATTTGGGAGAAGATGCAATCTGCATTGGATGCCATGTTCAAGGCCACTGGTCACGTGAACGCGTACTTCCCGTTGTTCATTCCCAAAAGTTATTTGGCGAAAGAGGCCAGCCATGTGGAAGGCTTTGCCAAGGAATGTGCTGTGGTTACCCACTACCGCCTAAAGAGCGACCCTGTGCACGGCATTATTGTAGATCCAGATGCGAAGCTCGAAGAGGAGTTGATCGTACGCCCCACAAGCGAGACCATCATTTGGAACACCTACCGCGGGTGGGTGAAGAGTTATCGTGACCTGCCCTTGTTGATCAACCAATGGGCCAACGTGGTACGTTGGGAAATGCGCACGAGGTTGTTCCTAAGGACTGCGGAGTTCCTATGGCAAGAAGGCCATACGGCCCACGCTACCAAGGAGGAAGCGGTGGAGGAGACGGAGCGCATGCTGGATGTCTATGCCACATTCGCTGAAGAATGGCTGGCCATGCCGGTGATCAAGGGCATCAAGACCGCCAGTGAACGGTTCGCCGGCGCCGTGGATACCTATTGCATCGAGGCCATGATGCAGGACGGCAAAGCACTGCAGGCCGGCACATCCCACTTTTTGGGTCAGAACTTCGCCAAGGCCTTTGATGTGGTCTTCACCACCAAGGAGAACAGGCAAGAACACGTCTGGGCCACCAGTTGGGGCGTTAGCACACGCTTAATGGGCGCGTTGATCATGACGCACAGCGACGACAATGGTTTGGTGATCCCGCCGAAACTCGCACCCGTGCAAGTGGTGGTGATCCCCATTGCGAAGAACGAGGAGCAGTTGGCGGCGATACGGGCATACATAGAACCTGTGCTCGCTGCGATGAGGGCGAAAGGGATCACGGTTAAGTTCGACGATGATGACAAGAAGAAACCGGGTTGGAAATTCGCGGAGTATGAGTTGAAGGGCTTTCCTGTACGGATCGCCATTGGTCCGCGCGACATGGAGAACGGCACAGTTGAAGTGGCTCGTCGTGATACCTTGGAAAAGCAGGTCATGCAGACAGTGGACCTTGCAGAGAAAGTGGACAACCTGCTCACGGCGATACAATCCAACCTCTACGAGAAAGCCCTGGCCTTGCGCGAGCGTTACACCCGTTCTGTGGACGGGTACGATGAATTCAAGGTGGCCATTGAAGAAGGAGGTTTCATCTATGCCCATTGGGATGGAACGGCCCAAACCGAAGAGAAGGTGAAGAACGAGACCAAGGCCACCATCCGCTGCATCCCGTTGGGTGGCACGGCTTCACCCGGGAAATGCATGGTTACCGGAGCACCGAGTGCGCGTAGGGTGATATTTGCACGAGCGTATTGATGGCCAAGGAGGAAACCATTCCGGACCCACGGGACCTTATCGTTCAAACACTTCGTGCCAAATCCGGCATGAAGCAGGATGTATACAAGCGAACTGTCGAGCTCTTTGAACTATTGAAGACAACCCTTTCTGCTGTAGCCGAAGATCTTGCCATTGGGGTAAAGGAGCACGATCAACGATTGACCGTTGCGTACACGGACAAAGGAGCCATGGCCTGCGAACTCAAAGCGGCGGGCGATCTCATCATCTTCCACATGCACACCAACGTGTTCAAGTTGGACCAGAGCAATAGCCTGTGGAAAAGCAGTTACTTGGAGGAGGATGAAATGCGGGGCTACTTCGGCCTGATCAACGTCTACAATTTCCTCAACGACTCCTTCAAGTTCAATCGCGAGGGGGACATCGGCTACTTGGTCGCTCGGATCTTCTTGAACAAGGATGGCCATTTCTTCGTGCAAGGCAAGAAGCAGTTGGGTTTCTTGTACAATGATCTACAAGGCAGCTCGCTCGATTCCGAAATGTTGAAGGCCGTGATCCAGAGCGTAATTCAATACGTATTGGAATTTGACCTGTTGGCACCCCCATATGATCAAGTGAGCCAAGTATCGGTAAGCGAAATGAACGAGCTCAATGCTAACGTCCAAGTGGTTACAGGCAAGCGTTTGGGCTTTCGATTCCTCGCGGATGTGGTCGGTGAAGAGTAGGTGCGCATGACCACCAATCGTTTTGACCGTTCACGTGGGAACATTCGAATGGGAACAAGGCACTTGCAGAACTGCAACAACTGCTTACATTTGCAGCCCCGAACCGGAAACCCTTCGCTGTTCGGTTGACATCATGGCCCGTTCGTCTAGGGGTTAGGACGCGTCCCTTTCACGGATGAAACAGGGGTTCGATTCCCCTACGGGCTACGACAGTAGCAAAGGAGTTGTTCCCCAAGAACAGCTCCTTTTTTGTGCCTTAGTGCCATCGGAATTGACGATCTGGAGTTGAGTATGGGCTGGGAACCAGATAAACGTCATGGTTCCTCACTGGTCATACCGAGTTCTGAACCTGAACTCATCTATTCGGTGGCATTTGGCGTGCTGGAGGTCTCATCGGTCAAAAGCACTCCTACTTGTTCAAAGCAACTCATGTTCCAGTTGCCTTATCCGTTTACCTTTGGCCAACATATTTCAAGAATGTACGTTCCGGCATGTTAAGCAGGACGTGGGCATTCTTTGAAATGAACGAATCAGAAGGGCAGCGAATGGGACAACGGAACACGGTGATCTTAGGGTTGGGACTAGTGCTATTGTTGGGTGGGTGTGTAGGTCGGCGGAGCATCAACTACCTGAATGACCCCTCTTTGAGCAATGGGTCCAGCAAACTGTTCGAGAACCGCAAGTTCGAATACCGGATCCAAGTGAACGATGTGATGTCCGTTAGAGTGATGGGCCTTGATGACGCCACTTCGCGTTTCTTCAATGTGGAGCAACAGAACGGCATGATCAATGCGAGCGATGCTGCGCTCTATGTGAACGGATATTCCGTGGATAAGAACGGACAGATACAGCTACCCACCGTAGGCAAGATCAAGTTGCAGGGCCTCACAGTAGGCGAGGCACAAGAGCTTGTTCAGCGCAAGATCAACGAATACTTCAACAATGCCACGGTGATCCTGAAGATGGTGAACTGGCGGATCAGTATTTTGGGTAACGTGAGCAAACCGGGCGCTTACCTGGTGTACAACAACCAGATCACGATACTTGATGCCTTGGCGATGGCCGGCGGCCCGAACGAGTTTGCCGATAAGACGCACATCACATTGATGCGCCAAAGTGAGCGAGGCGTTCAAGCCTTGTACGTGGATATGTCGACCACGGGCGTTCTTAGTTCGGAATATTATTATCTGTTGCCGAACGATATCGTCTTCGTACCCACACTTAGAGCCCGCCCAGCGCGTCTGAACTTGGAGATGCTATCGATACTTTTGGCGGTAACGAGTACTGGTGTGCTCCTATTCACTGCGATCCAGAACGCGAACAGATAATGGCAGCACCGAGCAATGATACCGTTGACTTGCGTGCGGTCTTCCAAAAGATCGGCAGCCGTTGGTGGTGGTTCCTGATCACAGTCCCGATCTCAGTAGCGCTGGGAGCCGCATTTATCAAGACCACCGCAAAACAATATGTGGTACAAGCCACCATGCTCCTTAGTGAGAACAAGCGCTCGGGCTATGGTGGTGACGAAGAATTCATCAAAGGAACAGCCTACTTGAGCAACAGTGCGGACTTGGAAGATAAACTGGCAGTGCTCACCTCAAAGACGAACTTGACCAGGACCTTGGAGCGGTTGAACTTCGGGATCGGGTATTTTGAGACGAAGAACTTCTTGACCAAGGAGAAGTACGACTACCCGCCATTCTTCATCAAGTTGGACAGCATAGCGGTGCAAGTGATCGATGTGCCGATCCATGTTTACATCGACCGACCGAGCAATACCTACCGAGTAAAGGCGAAAGGGAAGAACGTGCGTTTGTACAATGTGATGAAGCAGGAAGTACTGCCTGATTATATCGACAAATGGTCCATTGACCAGACCATGAGCATGGACCAGCCCTTCGTGGGTGACCATTTGAGCTTCCGCATCGAATTCCCAGCTGATCGGGTCTATGACCATAGCACGGAATATTTCTTCAAACTATACAGCCTCGCAGATCTCGTGGACACTTACCGGCAAGAGACCGATGCCTCACAGTTGAGCCGGGAGAGCAACATCGTGAACCTCGGCATCAAGGTGGAAGTGGTCAACAAAGGCAAGATCTATCTCAACAAGCTGATGGAGACCTACATCGAGAGCGAGTTGGACAAGCAGCAACAGAAGGGGAAGAACACGATCGCCTTCATCGACTCGCAGATCGGCACGGTTGCAGATTCATTGCAGAAAGTGGAAAGCAGTATGCAGAATTTCCGTGGGACGAGCGGTGGCGTAATGAACGTGACCACTACATCCGATGCCTTGTTCCAAGAGCGCAGTCGGTTGGAGGACGAACGTTCCTTGGTTATGCGTCGCAGGAACTACTGCGCATCGGTATTGGAGAAGGTGCGTTCCTCCAGCGACCTTCGGAACGTTCCGGCGCCTTCTTCCTCCGGGATCGATGATCCGGTTTTGAACAATCTAGTGATCGAGATCACGCGTCTTTCTGCAGATCTTGCTGCCCAGAACCTGAGCACTGGTGCCCGTAGCAACCCCACGGTGATCGCCATGGAACGCAAGGTGAAGAACCTCACGGCATCCTTGGCACAAACAGCGGAAGGGCTGGTGCAACAGGCGGAAATGAGCTTGGCCGAGGTGAATCGACGCTTGGGTGGCATAAACTATCAATCCAGCCAATTGCCCGCCGATGAGCGGCGGTTGGTGAACATCGAGCGCAAGTTCAAGCTGAGCGACAACCTCTACAACTATTTAATGGAGAAGCGGGCCGAGGCCGGGATCGCCATTGCAAGTGATCAGGTCGATAAGACCGTTGTGGACATTGCCAGTACCCTTGGGCGCAAACCGGTTTCACCGAACAAGATCCTTGTCTTGGGCGGTGCTTTCGCCATGGGCCTGTTCCTGCCGATCGGCTTCATTTTGATCCGTGATCTATTGCGCGACCGGATCAATGACCTGGAAGAGTTGAAGCGTGTGAGCAAACTACCGATCCTCGCTGTAATTCCCGCCAGTAAGCGCAAGCGTGTTCTGCCCGACGAGCCTAAATCCATGTTGGCAGAAGCGTTCCGGACGGCGCGTGTAAATCTGCAGTATCTCAATGCGAATACGGATAGGCAGGTGATCGGATTCACCTCCTCCAGCAGTGGCGAGGGCAAGACCTTTTGCGCGGTCAACTTGGCCACGGTGATGGCCGAGTCCGGAAAACGAACTATCCTAATTGATGCCGACATGCGCCGACCCAATGTGATGAAGACCTTGGGAATGGAAGATGGGCCCGGACTTTCAACATGGTTGATCGGTGAAGCGGGCATGGACCAATTGATCAAGAAGACCGATATACCCGGACTTGATGTGATCAGTGCTGGCCCTATACCGCCGAATCCCTTGGAACTTGCCGAGAGCCCGCGCATGGCCGAACTGATCACGAGTTTACGTGGCCGTTACGACCAGATCCTGGTTGATGCCTCCCCGCTGGGACTTGTTAGCGAGTATGTCCTGTTGATGCGTTTGGTGGACATCACCCTTTACGTGGTGCGTGAGAACAAGACCGATCGCACGGCTCTTCGCATGATCAATGAAATGGTGGAGGACGGCAAGGTGAAGAACGTGGACCTGTTGTTGAACGACGTGCGAACGAAGAGCGGCGATGGCTACGGTTACTACAACAAGTAGAACACACCTTTGATCCAACGCGCCATCCATGGCACTGTTGTTTCCAGTATCATCCATGTCCTTCCACCGCTTGATCTTGGCGAATGGAACGGATGGGTCCTACTTTTCAGGAGGTGACCAGGACGAACTTTTTCCGGTGTTAAAATGGAAATGGGCCTTCATCCGCGCGAACTCGTTGGTCCAAACCAACGTACAATGCCTCTTCGACCTGCAATTGTCCACGGTTTTTGATGAGTGAATATCACATCCATCCTATGAATTGTTCAATGGCCTGCAAAGGCGATTGGAGCTGTGCAGGTTAGGATGATCGGTTCCGAAGGATTGCAGAAATACTTGAAGAGCTTCTCATGGCTCTTCGCTGATCGCATACTGCGCCTTGCCCTGATCCTGGTCACCGGGATCTTTGTGACGCGTTACTTGGGAGCGGAACTGTTCGGCAAATTGAACTATGCCATGGCAGTGGTGAGCATTGGTGCAGTGCTTACTTCCATGGGCCTCAACGAGATCATTTCACGTGATCTGGTCCAACACCCCGAACGACGGAACGAATTACTGGGCAGTGGCTTCGCCTTAAAGCTGTTCGGCGGCTTATTGCTGAATGTGGCCGTGCTCATATTCGCTTGGGTCCAGCAGCTGGAGATCCTAACGGTTATGTTGATCGCCATCACCGCATCGGGAGAGTTGTTGAAATGGAGTACCGTGATCGAGTACTACTTCTTGGCACAGGTCCAAGGCAAGGTTTCCGCTCAGATCAATATTGTGGCCACTGTGGTCAGTTCCGGATATAAGCTGGTGTTGGTGTGGATGGGAGCACCCCTGTTGTGGTTCGCATGGGCCTACGCGTTGGAATGCCTCGCTTTCATGGTCACAGTGTGCTTTATCTACAACAAGAATGGCCTGAAGATCGGGGATTGGAAGCCAACCAAGCGCATGATGATCTACATGCTGCAACAGTCGTGGCCCATGCTCGTTTATGGCTTCGCTTTGCAGGCCCAGTTGAAGATCGATCAGATCATGATCTTCGACATCTTGCGCGGCACTATTGGTGAGGATGCCGCCAATGAAGAAGTGGGTCAGTATGCTGTGGCCGTGAAGATGATCGAGGCCACGGCCTTTCTGCCTGTGATCATCCAAATGGCATTGGCCCCTGCGATCGCACGGGCGCGGGTTCAGAACAGGGCCTTGTTCGAGGACCGGCTTACGAACCAGTACCGGCTCATGTTCCTGTTGTACCTCACCACCTCGCTACCCTTGTACTTCTTGGCCGAACCATTGATCACCTGGTTGTACGGTGAGGAATTCCGATTGGCTGGCCACTTGCTGGCGATCTTCTCCGCTCGTTTGGTCTTCTCCTACATGGGAGTGGCGAAAGGCAGTTTCATCACCAATGAGAGCCTCTTCAAGTTCTCATTGATCACTGCCATCCTTGGTGCCGGGATCAATATCGGCTTGAACGCGTTGTTGATCCCCACCATGCGATCCAATGGAGCGGTATGGGCTACCTTGGTATCCTTCCTTGTGAGTGTTTATCTGGTGGATCTTTTCCACCCCAAAACGCGTATCAACTTCAAGATGATGACCATGGGCATGCTCACGTTCTGGCGTATTAGAGGTGTCAAGTGAGCTTGGTAAATTTGTTTGCATGACCACCTACACCCCTCCAGCACCGCTCCGAACTCCCGTTCTTCTAACGGCATTCAGCCGGTACGATACGGCGCGCAAAGTGATGGAAGCTATTCGCGCAGCGCGACCGCCACGGCTCTATTTCGCTTGTGATGGTCCCCGCAACGCAGAAGAGAAAGTGCGCACGGACAAAGTGCGTTCCTTGGTTGAACTGGTCGATTGGCCCTGCGAGCTGAAGACGCTTTTTCGAGAAGAGAATGCCGGGCTCAAGAAGGCCATGATCGGCAACATGGATTGGTTCTTTGAGAACGAACCTGAAGGCATTGTTCTGGAAGATGATACACAGCCGGTCCAAAGTTTCTTTTGGTTCGCCGAGGAGATGTTGGCAAAGTTCCGGGACACCAAGGAGATCTGGTGGATCCTTGGCAACAACCTCATGGCCGATCCTGCTCCGAAACCTGCAGCATCCTATTACTTCTCCCAACACGGTTATGGCGCACCATGGGGTTGGGCCGGTTGGCGCCGCAGTTGGAAATTGTACGATGGCGATATGGTCCAATGGCCCAAAGTGCGCAATACGCCCGAATGGGATTCCTTCTTCCTGAGCAAGGGCGAAAAGACCGAGGCCTACGGCACCTTCGAAGCCACGTGGGACGGCACCATCAAGACCTGGGATTTCCAGCACGATTTCTCGCGGATGGTCCATCGCGGCATCACGGTGATCCCTGAGTACAACTTGGTGCGCAACATTGGCTTCAGCGGCACAGGCACCAACACATTGGAGGGCGGCGACGTGCGCGATGTGGACAACGCCTGCGAAATGCCCTTCCCGCTGGTACACCCCAAAACGATCGTGGTGGATACCGTGCGCGACCTGCTCTACTTCAACAAATTCATTCGTCCGCCTTTCTCGCGAAGATTCAAGAACGCCCTACTGGGCATGCTGCCGAGCACCGTTGAGAAAGCCATTCGGGGTTAGAGGTGCATGTTGTCCATGGAAGTAATTGAACCTTGACCCCTTGTGCCTTGCGACTTGTGTCTTGTTTCTTTATTCTACCTTCTACATCCCATCTTTGCGCCGCACCCTAAGATCCGTTCGTCGTGGTCATCAGTAAGCGCAATCTGATCAACAATTTGTTCCTGCTTTCGTTCCCGTTCTACGGGATCGGGGTTTGGCGTGCGTACAGGACCACGTTCGCGCTGGGGCTGATGATCTCCATCTTGCCTTTTCTACTGATCCTCTTGGTCCATGCCGTGGACCTGCTATACAACCGCAAGGCGCAGAGCATGGTCACCCGCAAATACTGGGTGGGTTTATTCTTCCTGCTATCGCTGGCAGGCAGCTACTGGCAGGCGTTCATGGACAAATTCCCGGGAATGATCCTGGTGAATGCGATCGGGTATTCGGTCCTTTATCTGGTGCCCTACCACGCAGCTATTGTTGTTCAGATACGGAACCGCGACAACGACGATTTCAACTTCGGCCTAATGCTGCTCAAGAGCATGTTGCTGTTGGTGTTCGTCAATTTTGCGGGTGCAGCCATCGGCTACCAGAACGTGGTACACCGGTTCGAGGGCCGCTTGAACCTGCCCTTTCTCATGGGGATCTATGATGCGGCCCACCTGCTGTCGATCATCAACCTCATGTTGCTTTTCTACTTGAAGGACTTCGTGAAGAAGCCGAAGACCTTCTTCTTCACGCTGTTGCTGTACTTGGCCAACGTGGCGATCATGATCAACGTGAACAGCCGGTTGTCCTTCCTCATGTTCTTGATGATCACCGGGCTGTTCGTTTTCCGGATCATGAAGACGGCCAAGTTCGTATTCCCCATCTCCCTGTTCACCATGCCGTTGTTGGTGAACTTCGCATTGCTGATCTACACGATCATGACCTTGCCGCCGCTCTCCGCGCTGGTAACGCGGTTGGACAAGGAGGATGTGACCTCGTTCAACAACCGCACACCCGTTTGGGAGAATGGCTTGGATTGGTTCTTGGAGGATCGGCGCGGCTTGTTGTTCGGTATGGGCTACCAAGGCCAAGCAAAGCTCGCAGGTTGGGATCGGGTAGGAAAGATCTTCATGGTGCGAAATTCCTACGACGTACACTTCCACAGCACCTTTCTGCAAACATTGACCAATCAAGGCATCGTGGGTTACCTGCTGTTGGTCTGGTGTTATTGGTTGGTCTACTCGTACTACCAGAAGAAGTACAAGAGCGATCTGTTGGAGGCCCCGATATTCGCCGCCGCCGTGTACCTGATCTTCATTTGGCAGATCGATATCGTGTGCTACGGCATGGACTTCGGCAACCAGTTGGTCATGTGCTTGCTTTCCATGGCGGTCATGGACCCCCGCTTCATTACGCGCAAGCAGAAGATGTTGGATGGTAGTGTTGCGTTGGGGTGATCCAACCTGTACGCCTAAACGGACCTCCACAAAACCAAACGGCCAACATGATCCACGTTGGCCGTTCGGCATTCATCGGCAGCACGGCCGAAGTTGGTATTGTACTTATTGGACGACCAGTCTAAAGTGTTCAACGGCACCCTTCCCGCGTAATTGGACCACGTAATTGCCTTGTACCAAGTTGGGGCGTGTAGGTACTTCGCGGGTGCCGGCCATCATGCGTGCGTGGTAGATCGTGCGGCCGCCGGTGTCGAATACTTCCACTTCGGTAAGTACCGGAACAGGCCGTGTCAGGAATATACTTCCCCCTTGTTGCATCGGGTTGGGGTAGATGCTTTGGGTTGTGCTGGCCACGAGGTTATCCTCAAGACCAGTGGTAAGGTCGCAACTGTCGTCGCTCTCTTTGGCCAAGGTGATCGAACCCCAAGCCGGTATGTTCACTGAGTTCGTGTGGATGTTGCCTTGTACATCGCTCCAGCATCCGGTTATCGGTTTGGAAATGGCAGCGCCGGTCGGGTTCTTCAATAGGATGTGGCGATCGTATGGGTCGATGGTTTCAACAGTGACCGGGAAAAGTTCAACGTTATCGAGCCAGTAGCTCGGGCTAGCGGAGTTGTGCGCGAACATGAGCAGTCCCGGTTCGGCACCCGTGTTCTGGAAGGTGATGGAAACATCGCGACGCACTGGGCTGTAGGGAATGTCTCGGGAACTCATGGAAAGCGGTCCGGTGCTTTGGCTCTGGCTCTTGAATTCAGCGCGCACGTTGCCATACAGGTTGCTTTGGGTGCTGAAGCGCATCTCGTACCACTGCCCGTTCACGGTGTTCATGAAATCGTTGCGCAGGTAGTATTCGGTTGAACTAGCGGTGGGTGCGTAGGTCACCTTCATGGCACCGTTGTCGAGGTAGGTCGGGTCGCGCTGCAACACACCGGTCGTGGGCCAGCCGGTCCATCCGTTCACATTGGAGCCAAAGCCACCGTTCGGGACCATATCGGGTCCGGTGCGTTCCAACACTTCGTTCGCATTCTGGTGGTGCGGGCTTATCGTGCTGCCGGTCTCCTCGTTGCGTTCGTGCCTCCAATCTTCCAGCGTGCGGTGTACCACAGTGCCGTTCGTTACATTGATGATGAAGATGTTCGACTCGTTGAACGGGTTGAAGAACTTGTTGTTGGTGTGTGTGCCGAAATCGACTTGCTGTGCACCGTGTACCAAGTACTGTTGCATGCACAGTTGGTCCTTGTTGGTGCAGTACAGGATGTTGCCGTCGTAGATGTCGTTGTAGCTGGCCACGTAATAGGGCCACGTGGCACCGGGTCCGTTGTAGTTGGAGAGATCGGTAATGCTCAATTGCATGTCGTTATCGTAGAGGATGTTGTTGCGCACCTGGATCCCGCTGCTCACCATCGTATGGTCCACATTGATACCCGCACCACGGCAGTTGTGTACGGTATTGCGTCGCACGATCACATCATGGATCACGGCATTGCCGAAGTAGATCCCATGTCCGATCTTGAAATTCACGCCACCGTCCATCGCTTGGCTTTCCATGTTGCCGTCCAGATCGCTCACGAAATTGTCCTGGATGATAAGTCCATCAGCATTGTCGAAGTAGATGCCGCCACCGTCGTTCACCGTGGCCAAAGCATGCGTAATGATGTTGTGTTCCACCACTCCGCTACCTTCCATGAAGATCCCGGAGTTGCCCACACGGTTCACTGTATTGCCGCGCACCGTATTCTCTTGACCGCGGCAGTACATGCCGAAATAGCCCCAGAACGGTTCGCCGAGTCCAGGGAACAAAGCGATGTCCTCAATGGTGTTGTTCTCGATCGTGGTGTGGTGGTCCAGGATCGCAAGTCCCGATGCGAAGGTGTTGCGTACTGTGTTGTTGCTGTAATTGCCGTAGCTGCCGTAGCTGCGAATGCCATGGTGCGTCTGGTCGAACGTGCAGCCGGTTATGTTCACGTGCGATGCCCCGCCGATGTTCACACCCGCATACCGTTGTCCCCGGAAAGCGAGGTCCTGCACGTTGATGTAGGTGCGTTCCCAGCCGAGGTCCAATCCGTTCTCGTAAACCGAAGCCTTCATTTCCAAGGTGTTCGGGTCGGCGTTGTTGGGTGCTCGGAAATACAGGACACCGGCCGTGGCATCGTGGTACCATTCGCCCGGCGCATCCAGTTCGCTCAGTTTGTTCTGCAGGTAGAAGCCCCACTGCAAATTGCCGGGGTTGAAAATGATCGAGCTATAGTCCAAAGAGCCGCTCCCGGAAGCGTTAACGGTCGCATTCTCATAGCACCAACCTGTGGTGCGGATCACCAATTCCGCACCATTCCAGTAGCCGTTCCCTTGTGTAAGATCGCCACTGGTCAGGTGCGTGTTGTTGGATGTTGCAACCCGCATCCAGCCGGTGTTGGGGTAGCGCGCCAAGGTCATCATGGTGCTGCCTACACGCACATATTTCACGGGCTGTGCAATGTTCGTGCGCCAGATATTGCCTTGGTGAACAGTCCAAGCAGTTGGCAGGATAGCGCCGGAGATCTCCGGTTTATTCCCACTGCCGTACGCTCCGAACACGATCGGTTGGCTGGCGGTACCGCTCGAATTAATGGTGAGTTGGCCGGGGTAGCTACCTCCGCGCTCGAACAGGACCTGATCACCCGGTTGCATGGTATAGCCTAGGCTTTGCACCCGTTCGATGGTGCGCCACGCGGTGCCTTGGCTCGTGCCGTTATTGCTGTCGTTGCCGCTGGGGCTTACGTAGTAAGTGGTGGCTGAAGCGACCTGACCGATCAAGGCGAGGGTTATCGTGGCCAAGGTGTGTATCTGTGTTCGCATGGTTCGCGGATCTTCGCCGAGGTGGCGGTTCTGGCCTGTTGAACCCGATTGTTGTCACCACAGTTCCAATTTTCCGACCAACACACAAATTCTTTCGACGAAGGGAGAATAGGATGGGGTCAGGTCGATATTGACAAAGTGCAGGTTCCAACAGTTCAAGCGGGAGAGGGCATTCACGCTGCGTTGTTGATGCTGGGCGGGTATCGGTCCAACCCTGAGCTGGGGTGCACGATACTTTTGGCACGTGCCCTCCTCCAAAGCTCCTTATCGCATCCTCGTAGTTGGTCAAACACCACCGCCCTTTGGTGGTCAGGCTGTAATGATCGAGCGCTTACTGGAGCTGCGTTCGGACCGTATCGCACTGTACCATGTGCGCATGGCCTTTTCGGAGGACATGGAAAGCGTTGGCAAATTCGCGCCGCGCAAACTATGGGTGCTTTTCACCACCATCCTACGGATCGCATGGGCACGGATCAAGTTCCGGACGCCTGTGCTGTACTACCCGCCAAGTGGCCCTAACAAAGTGCCGGTGCTACGTGATCTGATCCTGCTGGGCGCCACGCGTTGGATGTTCAGCAAAGTGGTGTTCCACTTCCATGCCGGTGGTGTTTCAACCTATGAGAAAGAGTTGCCGTTCATATTGCGCCCTCTTTTTCGCTTGGCATACCGCGAACCGGCCTTGGCCATTCGCACCGCGCCGCAAAACCCCGATGACGGACTTGCCTTGGGTGCTGAGCGATGCAGTATCGTACCCAATGGCGTGGAGGACATGCGCGGCACCGTGCCCGAAGTCACCGCTGCGCCCGATTCCCCGATCACCATCCTCTTCACCGGAGTGTTGATCCCCAGCAAAGGGGTAACCGACCTATTGAACGCATTCTATCTGGCAACCAAGCAGGGCTTGAATGCACGGTTGCAACTGATGGGCAAGTGGGGAAGTTCGGAATATGAGCGGGAGTGTAAGGAGCTTGTGATCACCCAAGGGGTGGCGGATCGGGTGGAATTCCTAGGCGTACTGAGCGGTGAGGAGAAGTTCAAAAAGTTCGCCGCGTGTGACATCTTTTGCTTCCCATCCTACTTCGAGGCGGAAAGCTTTGGATTGGTGCTTGTAGAGGCCATGCAGTTCGCCAAGCCGGTGATCAGCTCGCAGTGGCGTGGCATCCCTTCTGTGGTGAATAATGGTGAGAACGGCTTTCTTGTGCCCGTGCGAGATCCTGCGGCCGTGGCGGCAAAAATGGTGGAACTGGGCAACGATCCGGAACTGCGGCGAAAAATGGGCGAAGCGGGAAGGCGCATCTTTACACGCGATTTCACGTTGAATGCCTTTCACCGGGCCATGGAGCGCGAGCTTCTCGGCCTTTTCGAAAAGAATTGAGCACCATGCGATTAGTTGTGACCGGCGGGTCGGGGTTCATAGGTACTAACCTTATGGCCAGCCATATAGCTTCGGGTATTCCGTTGCTCAACTTGGATTGGAATCCACCATTGGATCCGGGACAGAACAAATGGTGGAAAGAGATCGATCTCATGGACATCCCGGCCATGAAGGCGGCATTGATCGAGTTCAACCCAACGCATATTGTCCATCTCGCAGCCCGCACAGATACCGACGAGCTTGTGGATGTGGACGCCTATCGCCAAAACCACGAAGGCACCCGGATCTTGTTGGACATTGTACGGACCCTTCCACAAGTGGAGCGGATCGTGGTCACGAGTACACAGTTTGTTTGTGAAGCGGGCTACCAACCCAAGCATGATCTTGATTTCAAGCCATTCACCGTTTATGGGGAGAGCAAGCGGCGCACGGAAATGATCACGCGCGATGCAGCTTTGGATTGCGCGTGGTGTATCATTCGACCTACGACTATTTGGGGAGCGTGGTCACTGCGTTACCGCGATGTCATGTTCAAGGTCATGCGCAAAGGCTTGTACTTCCATCCGGGCAAGAAGAAAGTGGTGCGATCGTATGGGTACGTGGGCAATGTGGTGTGGCAGATCAACCGTATGCTCATCGTACCGCGCGAGATCATGGATGGCCAAGTGTTCTATGTGGGCGATCAGCCTATCGATCTCAAGATCTGGGTAGAGGCCGTTAGCAAAGCGCTCGTTGGCAAACCAGTGCGGTACATTCCTGGTTGGTTCATTCGCATGGTGGCTTTGGGTGGCGATGTGCTGAAGTTCATGCATATACCTTTCCCCATTACCAGCGGTCGATACCGGAGCATGACGAGCGACTACATCACCCCAATGGACAAGACCATTGAGCGTTTGGGCGAAGCACCGTTCAGTATGGAGCAAGGGATCGCTGAGACCGTGAAGTGGTATGATGGGGGTAGTGAAAAGATCATTCCGCACGAGAAGAAGGATGTGCGTATCAGTTCGATCACAGCTTGATGGTCGAATTGCCTGTACTTCATAAGCGCCGCGTCCTCACTGCCGATATCTCGTTGGGTTCGTTCGACGCGCAGATCAATGCAATGGCGGACTATGCAGCCGCGCATCGTTCTTCTTATGTGTGTTGTGTAAATGCGCACATGACCGTCGAGGCCAAGGAACCCGGCTTCGCGAACGTGGTGAACAATGCGGACTTCGCTACGCCTGATGGCATGCCCGTTCTGAAAGTCCTCAATCAATTCCACAAGGTGGGCCAAGAACGGGTTGCCGGCAACGATATCTTCCCTGCTTTGCTGACCAAGGCGGCAAGGGAAGGTTTAGGTGTTTTCCTGTTGGGTGGTTCAGAAGAGGTTCAGGACCTGATCGTCGAAAGGGCTTCAAAGGAATTGCCGACACTCCGGATCGTGGGTCGATATTCCCCGCCGTTCGCGCCTTTGGAGAAAATGGACCTCGCCGCCGATGCTGACCGCATCAACAAAACTGGTGCACACATCATAATGGTCTCCTTGGGCTGTCCAAAGCAGGAAAAATGGATGGCGGCCATGAAAGGCAAGGTGAATGGGATCATGCTTGGGATCGGTGGGGCCTTTTTGCTTTATGCCGGTAAGGACAAGCGTGCCCCGAAGTGGATGCGCGACCTATCGTTGGAATGGGTCTATCGCCTCTGGCTGGAGCCGCGTCGCCTGTGGAAGAGGTATGTGGTGACGAATAGTCTGTTCATCGTCCTATATCTACAAGAATTGGTGCGGTGGCCCCTAAAGAAATGGTGAACCCGTATGATATGGCCCGTATTTCGCTATGGGGCGACCTACCTGAAGGCCGATCACGAAGTGCAAGGAAGAAGATTCCGGGTCCTGCGCGGTTCAAGAATTGCGTCGACGAATTGCGGATATGATCGACGAAGTTTCAAAAATTATCGACCAACTTGACAGACGAACACGCATGCAGGTATCTTTGAAGCACTCAGATGACCTTTTGAAATGATCTTGGCACCACCCATCCATGGAAAAGATCATTGACCCTTCGAAAGAATTTTCACCGCGAACCACCGTTCCCACCGAACTTAGCGCCGAACTATCTACGGTGCTCCGTTCGGGGCGTCTTTCCTTCCAAAACGTGCAAACCGGCATCAACAAAGTGCTTACTCTGGAACCTTTGACCACCGTCAAGGACCTCATCATCGTTGGTGAAGGGCCAGCTGCGGAGGAGATCTTCCAGTATTGTGAGGACCAGACCGTAAGGGGTTATCGGTTCCGGGGCATCTTCAATGATGAGCCTTTGGATGGCGAGTTGGGGAAGCGTTGGATAGGAGGAGTTGAGGCAGCAAAAGCGTTCGCCGTCCAGAACCGCATCGACATTCTTTATTGTGCTTTGCCCGGTACGCGTCGTGCTGACATCACTGACCTCATGGAATTCTGTGAGCGGAACACCGTCCGTTTCCGGGTGATCCCCAGTGCCGAGAGCTTTATCCCCGTAGTGAAGACCTCCGAATTGGAATTCCATGGCCAGGTTCCTGTGAGCAAGTTGCGCCGCGAGCCATTGGACAACGCTTGGGGACGTCGGATGAAGCGTGCCTTTGATGTTGTATTCTCCTTGGGTGTGATCGTTTTCGTCTTCAGTTGGTTGTTCCCCTTGTTGGGGTTGCTGGTGAAGTTGAGTAGCCGTGGTCCGGTCTTCTTTAAACAAATGCGGTTGGGTAAGGACAACCAGGAGTTTGTTTGCTGGAAGTTCCGCAGCATGCGCATGAATGTCGATGCGGACGTGAAACAAGCCACGAAGAATGATCCGCGCGTCACTGCTGTTGGGCGATTCCTACGCAAAAGCAATTTGGATGAAATGCCCCAGTTCATCAATGTACTGTTCGGGCACATGAGCGTGGTAGGCCCCCGCCCTCACCCCCTTCGGCTCAACGACCAATACCGCGACATCATAGACAAATACATGGTTCGCCATTTTGTCCGCCCCGGTATTACGGGTTGGGCGCAGGTAAGCGGTTTCCGTGGCGAGACCCGTACCCCGGAGCTTATGGAGCGGCGTGTGGAACTGGACGTTTGGTATCTGGAGAACTGGTCTTTCTGGCTGGACCTGAAGATCGTGGTGAAGACCGTGACCAATATGTTCGGCAAGGACGCTAACGCTTACTGAGCAGGACGACCGAACATTTCTCCACAAGAAGACAGTGTGTAGAATAAAAGATCCTGCTATATTTGCGCTCCCTTTCCGGGAAAGGAATCGATAACATGGCCAATCACAAGTCTTCCCTTAAGCGCGTCCGCCAGACCGAGACCCGCAACGAGCGTAACCGTTACCAGAGCAAAACCGCTCGCAATGCCGTTCGCAAGCTTCGTTCCACAGAGACCAAGGCAGAAGCCGAGAAACTGGTCCCAGAGGTGAATTCCATGCTGGACAAGTTGGCCAAGAAGAACCTCATCCACAAGAACAAGGCTTCCAATCTGAAGTCCTCCATCAAGCGCCACGTCAACGCGCTGAAATAAGCGATCTCCATCCGTTATCTTCGGCAGGTCCTCCAATTCGGGGACCTGTTCTTTTTCCCACCCACCGCAGCATGGAGCCCACGATCCCCGGCAAGTTGAGCATCCCTGAATGGTCCAAGGACGATCGACCGCGTGAGCGCATGTTGGCACGTGGACCGAAGGCCATGAGCGATGCCGAGCTGGTCGCGATCCTGATACGTAGCGGCACCCCCAGCGAAAGTGCTTTGGACCTGGCACGCACCATACTCAACTTGGCCGGTAACGATTTGCACAAGTTGGCCGGCCTGGGCACACCGGCTCTGATGCAGATCAATGGCGTGGGTGAGGCCAAGGCGATGAGCATTGTGGCCGCATTGGAATTGGGCCAGCGAAGACGGGACACATCACATGTGGAACGCCCCCATGTCACCAGTAGCTCCGTGGCTTATGAACTACTACGTGCCGACCTAAGTGATCTCAGCCATGAGGAGTTCTGGGTCGTCCTTCTGGATCGCGGTTGCCGGTTATTGCACAAGCAACGCCTTAGCCAAGGTGGAATGCACGGTACAGTGGCAGACCCCAAGCTCATCTTCAACTTGGCCTTGGAAAAACGGGCCAGCTGCATCGTTTTGTGCCACAACCACCCCAGTGGGCAGTTGCGTCCCAGCGCGGAGGATATCGCCCTTACCCACAAGCTCGTTGAAGGAGGGCGTATGCTGGACATTGCGATCCAAGACCACTTGATCCTTGCGGCAACGGGGTATTACAGTTTTGCCGACCAAGGCCAGTTGTTCTGAACCATGTCCCGGCCTCTTCGATTGCTCACTATCATCGGCGCCCGGCCGCAGATCATTAAAGCGGCCGCACTGGGCAGAGCGATCAAGGCCACAGGAGGAAGGATCGTGGAGACCCTATTGCACACTGGTCAGCACTACGATGCCAATATGAGCGGCACGTTCTTCGAGGAGTTGGGCATTTCTCCTGCTGACATCAACTTGGAAGTCGGCAGCAGTGCACAGGGAGCGAGCACCGCCCGGATGATCGAAGGCATTGAGAAGGTGCTCCTTCGCAAAGAGCACGACATGGTGGTGCTCTACGGAGATACCAATAGCACGTTGGCCGGGGCGGTGGCAGCATCGAAGTTGCAGGTGCCCATCGTGCATATTGAAGCAGGGTTGCGTTCCTACGATAAGAGCATGCCCGAGGAATTGAACCGCATCATTACCGATCATTGCAGTACCTGGTTGTTCTGCCCAACGCTGGCTGCGGTCGCTGATCTGAAGAAGGAAGGGATGGTTGGGGAACAAGCCGGAATACCGAACCTTGATCATCCTGCCGTAGTGCACTGCGGCGACGTGATGTACGACAACAGCATGTACTTCGCGCAGAAGGCATTTGAACGGTCCACCATCCTCGAAGACCTTGGTTTGGAAGCCGGATTTATTCTCTCCACGGTGCATAGGCAAAGCAACACGGACAACGCCAAAAATTTGAATGCGATCTTCCGAGCATTGTCCACTTTGCATACGGAACAAGGTCTGCCGATCGTTCTACCGCTCCACCCGCGCACGCGGAAGGTGATGGACGCACAATTGCAACCCGCATTGCTCAAGGCAATTGAAGGGTCGGCCACCTTCCACCTGATCGAACCGGTTGGCTTTTTGGACATGATCGCTTTGGAAAGCAACGCCGGTGTTGTGCTCACCGATAGTGGCGGGGTACAGAAGGAAGCATTCTTCTTCAAGCGACCTGTTGTAGTAATGCGCGATTCCACCGAATGGGTGGAATTGGTCGAGGCAGGACAGGCGTTGCTCGTGGGCACGGACGAGGTGCGGATTGTTGAAGCAACAATGCACTTCATCGAACATGGAGTGCCGGAAAGTCCCATGTTCTACGGCGATGGACATGCCGCTGAAAAGATCTGCAACGAACTACTTCGGTACTGGTGATCCGTTCAGCAATTGATTATGCAAAGTCCTTCATGCACTGCGTGTCGGACACCCGTTCGAGGGGTTTGCTGAAGGAGCATTTTCGTCCTTTCGGGAAGGTGATCGACGTGGAACCGAAGGTTGCTCTGAAAGCAGCGGTGGAATACCTCGTTCGTGCGCAACAGCAACATGCCGATGCCGGAATGGGAAGTTATCACTTGGTGCATGGCTGGGGTGCTTCCTATCCGGAGACAACAGGATATGCCATACCGAGTTTGATGGCTTCGGCCAAGTTCTTGGAATGGCCAGCGTCGGAAGAAGCCGCGATCAAAGCCGCAGAGTGGTTGCTCACGATCCAGCAGCCTGATGGTGGCTGGCAAGGGGGAAGGGTGGGTGAAGGAAGGCCGAGCATCGTGTTCAACACAGCACAAGTGATGCGGGGAATGTTGGCTGTTCATGCACACACCTCTGATGAGCGGTTTCTCGAAGCTGCGCGGAAGGCGGCCTTGTGGATCGAATCCGTACAAGACCCGGACGGGGCATGGCGAGCAAGTAATTTTCTTGGTGTTGCACGGGTGTACGACACTTATGTGGATGCGCCCTTGCTGCTTGTGCATGCGATCACTGGTGATGCTCGTTTGAAAGAAGCGGCCGAGCGGAATTTGCGATGGGTCCTCGAACAGCAGCAGGTGAATGGCTGGTTCGCAAATTGCGACAACACGGTGCGCCACAACGACCGACCGATCACTCACACCATTGCATACACCATCGATGGCTTGCTCGAATGTGAGCATCTGCTGCGGCAAACGGACCTTGGCGTTTCCGCTGCCAAAGCATCTCGCGAATTGCTCCGACAATTCCTAGCGAACGGAACCCTTTGCGGTCGCTACAACGCACAATGGAAGGGAAGCGAATCCCCGTTGATGACAGGTTGTGCGCAGTTGGTGATCACATGGTCAACGTTGTTCGAGCGTACCGGTGAAGAACCATTTCGAGATGGTGCGATCAAGATGACAGAAGGGCTCAAGACGGTGCAACACGCGTCTTTGGTCGGCCCATTGGAGCAGCGCGGGGCCATGCCCGGTTCTTATCCGTTGTGGGGCAGGTATGAGAAGTTCGCTTTCCCGAATTGGGCTACGAAGTACTACATCGATGCGTTGCTTGCTGTTGAACGGATCAAGAAGTAAAGCATGAGCGCGTTGCATCCATTCGATCCCTACAATGTGTTCCAAGCCGCTGTAGTAAAGTATGCGGATCGTATCGCCCTGCGTATCGGAGAGCGCGAATGGTCCTATCGAGAATTGGAGACGCAGGCAGCAGCCATAGCTGGTTGGTGCGAACGCAACACGCCAACACGTACGCGTATTGCCGTA
>Ga0209582_1000381_pt1 | contig 31063 bp, 26 predicted proteins | sample KloWWTmetKNB5Kit_FD_187176 | JGI IMG/M metagenome (GOLD analysis project Ga0209582, IMG submission 187176) | Active sludge microbial communities from Klosterneuburg, Austria, studying microevolution and ecology of nitrifiers - Klosterneuburg... | ecosystem: Engineered > WWTP > Aerobic digester >...
TCGTACTGGCAACAGCCCGGCAACTTGTCGTACGCTTCCTTCGGCGCCAAGTAGCGTTCGTTGTCGTAACCGGCGTGTGCCAAGCGTTGCAGGATCGCATCAAGATCGGTGCGGGTGCTGTCAAAGGTGACGCGGGCCATGTGCGTATCCACATCCCAATCCATTTCGCTCTCGCCTTTCATGAAGCCTGCTTTCTCGATGGTCTTCTCGCACATGCCGCAATCGCCATCGATCTTCACTGTCGTTATGGTGGAGTTCTTGATCTGTGCCGTACAGCCGACGTTGAAGAAGATCAACGGGAGCAGCAGGCGTGATTGAAGCGTTCTCATGGTTCGTGGTCGTTAGGGTTCTGGTTAATTCATTCTTGAAAGGATCGCCTCCATCTGTGCGATCTCCCGTTCCTGTGCGTCGATGATGTCATTGGCCAACTTGCGGACCTCGGGGTCCATCAGGTCGGCTTCCCGGCTGGTGAGGATCGCCGAAGAGTGGTGCGGGATCATCGCCCGCATGTATTGCGCGTCACCGATCGGCACTTGCGCCCGAAGCCCGACCAGTGCCAAAACGAATACGCCAAGGCTGGTAATGATGATGGCCATGTTCCGCTGCTTGTTGGGGTACATATGCCCTATCATGATGACCATCATCAACGCCATCGGCGCGATCATCAGCAGGGTCATGTAGGTCCGCGTCAGGCTCAGGTGGATGTGGGCCAAGGACGCCACGTTCAGGAACATCACACTGTACATGACCAAGAAGGAAATGCCAAGCATGAGCATGAATTTCAAGTATGGGTTCGGTTTCATGATGGGTGTTGTTGGTGTGCGTTGATCGACACAGATCGCATTCCACTATCCAAATTCACCCACTTCAACCGCAAACTATTGCTCACCACGCTAACGCTGCTGAAGGCCATGGCCGCCCCGGCGATCATCGGGTTCAACAAGAAACCGTTGAAGGGGTAGAGCAGCCCGGCCGCGATGGGGATGCCGATGATGTTGTAGATAAAGGCCCAGAAGAGGTTCTGGCGGATGAGGGTGACGGTTTTGCGCGAGAGCAGGATCGCACGCGGGATGGTGTTGAGGTCGGTGCTGATGAGCGTCATGCGTGCCACGTCCATAGCGATGTCGCTGCCCTTGCCCATGGCGATGCTAACATCGGCCTTTGCCAAGGCTTCGCTGTCGTTGATGCCGTCGCCAACCATCGCAACAACGTGCCCTTCCTTCTGCAACTGTTCGATGAACGCGCGCTTGTCAGCGGGCAAAGTTCCGCCACGGAAGTCAGCGATGCCAACGGCTTGTGCCACGGCCTTCGCAGTCCGCTCGGTGTCGCCGGTCTGCATGCACACTTTCACGCCTTCGGCTTGCAAACGCGCGATGGCCTCCTTCGCCGAGGGCTTGATGGGATCGGCGATGGCGAGCACGGCGATCGCGTTGTTCTCGTCCGCGAGCCAAACCACGGTGCGTGCTTCTTCTTGCCATGCGGCTTCTTTCGCGGCCAATGCGGGAGCGATGGTGATGTGCTGTTCTTCGATCAATCGCTTGTTTCCGACGAAGTAGGTGTGACCATTCGCACTCGCCTTCACTCCTTTGCCGGTGATGCTTTCGAAACCGCTGATCGCTGCGTTGTTGGAGCTGATGATCCTCGGACCGTGCACGGTATTCAGGTAGCGCACCACGGCTTCTGCAAGCGGATGTTCCGAGCGTGACTCGATCGCCAGCAAGGCCGCTGCTGCTTCACTGTTCTCCAATCCGATCGCTTCCACCACTTCGGGTTTGCCTTCTGTGATCGTTCCGGTCTTGTCCAGAACGATCGCCGATATGTTGCGCGCACGCTCCAAACTTTCGGCGTCCTTTATGAGGATGCCGTTCTCCGCACCCTTCCCCATGCCGGCCATTATCGCCGTTGGTGTGGCGAGGCCGAGCGCGCACGGGCAGGCGATCACCAGTACGGTGACCATCGCCAGCAGTCCTTGTGTGAACGCGTGTTCTCCACCGAGCACCCACCAGGTGATGGCGCTGAGCAACGCGATGACGATGACGATGGGCACGAAGACCGCCGCGATCTTGTCCACCAGTTTCTGCACCGGGGCCTTGCTGCCTTGTGCTTCTTGCACGGCCTTTACGATCTGTGCGAGCAACGTGTCAGCACCGACCTTCTGGGCCGTCATGCGTAAGCTACCTTTCTGGTTGATCGTTCCCGCGAGCAAGGAGGCACCTGCGTTCTTGGCAACAGGCATCGGCTCACCACTGATCATACTTTCATCCACGAAGCTGTCGCCGTCGATCACGGATCCATCCACCGCAATGCTTTCTCCGGGTCGAACGAGCAACACATCACCGATGGCGATCTCCGCGATGGGCACCTGCTGCGGTTGACCCTTCGCATCCTCGCGCATGACGGTGCTCGGTCGTAGCCCCATCAATTTCCGGATCGCGGTGGATGTGCCCGCTTTCGCCCGTTCCTCCAGGAATTTGCCGAGCAGGATGAAGGTGATCACCACTGCCGCTGCTTCGAAGTAGACGTGCGGCTCCAAGCCGCGACTGGTCCAGTACGATGGGTCCAGCGTGTTGAAGACACTGAAGAGATAGGCCACGCCGGTGCTGAGCGCAACGAGCGTGTCCATGTTGGTGGAGCGGTGCTTCGCCTGTTTCCATGCGTTGATGAAGAACTGCCTGCCGAACACCATTACCACGGGTGTGGCGAGCGCCCACATCACCCAGTTGGCCCACCCTTCGTCCATCAGGAACATGCCAATGATCACCAAGGGAATGCTCAGTGCCATGCTTGCGAAAAGTTTCCGCTTCAGCGTGGTCATCCGCTCCTGTTGGAGCACTTCGAGGTCTTTGCTCACATCGCGATCTTCTTCGATCACCAGATCATAGCCGATGCTTTGGATCACGGTGCGCATGCGCTTTTCATCGATCACGCCGGGTACGTATTCCACCTGGACACTGTTGGTGGCCAAATTCACTGCGGCCTTCAGCACACCGGGTTGTGCGAGCAACATGCTCTCCACGCTTGCCACACAACTGGCACAGGTCATATCCGTTACGGGGATGGTGTGCTTCACGGTGGGCACGCCATAGCCGTTGTCGCGGATCGCTTGAACGGTATGCCGCACGGCCTCCATCGGCTTGGTGCTGGTGATCACCGCGCGGCGGTTGTTGAGCTCCACGTGGTGCTCGGCCACTTCGGGCACGGTGCCCACGGCCTTGTCCACGATCAGCGCGCAATGCTCACTGTCCATGTTCTCCACGGGGACTTCCAAGGTGGTGCTCTCTTCGACCATGGGTCAGGCTGCTTGGGCGATGAATTCGTAAGCGGTGGATGACAGTGCTTCGTGTATCGCGTCGTCGGTTAAGGTGCCATGCACCGTTTCCACGGTGGCTTGCTTCAGGGGTATGTCCACGGTAACGGCAAGCACGCCCGGCAGTGCGGAGATGACCTTCGTTACGCTGTTCACGCAACCGCCACAGGTGATGCCGCTTGTCCGGAACAAACGGTTGTCAGTGGACACATCGTAACCGGCTTCGCGAACGACCCTGACCGCGTCGCGCACCGTCTGTGCGGAAGGAGCATCCGTTAGCGTCGCGGTGTGGGCAGCAAGGTCCACACTGCTCGCCGCGAGTGTAGGCAAAGCGTTGATGGCTTTCTCTACCCGCGCTGCACAATGCGGGCTGTTCATGTTAAGGATCGGGAGGGTGAGGGCTTGGGTGTTCATGGGGGCTTTCTGGATCAGGCCAGAGCTGTTCTTGGTTTCCTTGGTCGTTGTCATTGATGGGACAAAGGACGGACAGGATGCTACCGATCACCTTACATCCATGCAGGAAAGGCTTATATCACGCCTTGCCCACCCGGTCCAACGGCGAACGCGAACCATGGGTCCCCCTGAACGACGTGGGTGTCATTCCGGTGAGCTGTTTGAATTGCGCACTCATGTGTGCAGCGCTGCTGAATCCTGTGGCGAAGGCGATCTCGCTAAAGGTCATTTCACGATACCGGATCAATTCCTTCACGCGCTCAAGGCGTTGCAATAGGAAATAGTGTTCGAGCGTGATGCCTTCCACTTCGCTGAACAACTTGCTCACGGACGAGAACTCCAAATGAACGGTTTCCTGCACCAATTTGGAAAGCTCCACCCGCTTGGCCTCACTGTGGTGTACTTGTTCAATGATCGCGGACTTCACTTTGTTTATCACTTGCGCATCCCGTTCAAGTACCAGATCAAAACCCACTGATCCTAGATCCGCACGCAGAGCATCCAGCGTAGCATCATCCAACGCTTCCTTCAATTCCACTTCGCCCAGATCAATGCGCAGCCACCGTAGCCCACGTTGATCCAAGAGCCGTTGGACCGCCGTCCTGCACCGGTCGCATACCATGTTGCGGATAGTGATCGTATTGTTCATTGCAACACCTTGGCCAATGGAAGATCGGATGCACCTCTCCGAGCCTCGAAGTTAGTATTTCTGCGAGGGTCCATCATGAAGGGCACGGGCGAACAGGCAGCGACGTTGCGGAAAGTGCTGATCTGAAGGTTCCAAAGCTTTAGTGACCCCACCAGGAGTCGAACCTGGATCTAGAGTTTAGGAAACTCCTATTCTATCCATTGAACTATGGGGCCGGATAAGGGCGGCAAAAGTAGGTGTTTGGAGGAAGTGGACGGATAGGGACAAGATGCCCCATTGCGTTTTGAAGGCAAGACCCCGAGGAGATAAAGTCCGGTGTACCCGCTGACTTGCTCTTCTGCTCAAGAGTCTCTCGAGGGTCAACTGCGAAGTGCTTAGGTCCATGACTTTTCGAAATGAGACCTCCAATCAAAATTGGAAATAGATGAATCCGGTTTCCTCCGTGTTCATGAACAAAAGCGTAAGTGCGATCAACAAGCTGTATACCACCCAACGAAGAGACCAATGCCTTTCAATAGCCCAATGCATTAAAACATGCTCACTGTCGCGTGCTATCCACTCAGCGCCCATGAACAGGATGAGCGGGAACTTGATATACCAAAGGTCGATATATGGCCTGCTGAACAGGCTCATGTCCCCCATTCCGATCAGGTACTTCCACGCGACATTCAGGTTTGGCGCACGCACTAGGACGAAGGTCAGCGACATCAGTACGAACATTCCTAACATGCCGGGGAGGCGCCGCCACCAAATACCATTGGCCGAAACATTCACACGACCGGAAAGAACCAGTGGCAGGAAGTAGAGACCCTGTAACAGCCCAAAAACAATGAACGTCCAATTGGCACCATGCCAGATACCAACGGCCAGAAATGTGACGAAGATCGCGATCATCGAACCAGCTTGTCCCTTGTCCCTCAATAGGAAGGAGATGGGTGTGAACACGTGATCCATCATCCAGGAGGTCAACGAAATGTGCCACTTCCTCCAGAATTCGCTGATGTTAGTGACGAACAAAGGCCCTTGGAAATTGATCGTAAGAGGCAGCCCTAGCATTTTTGAAAAGCCAATGGCCATATTGGAATAACCCGAAAAATCAGCGTATAACTGAATGAAGTAAAGCATTGCCGCGAAGAACAAGGTGCTTCCACTGCTACCCGGTATGTCGGCATAGACATCATCCACCAAAATAGCCAAGTTGTCCGCGATGACGGATTTACTGAAGTAGCCCCAGAGTACTTGGCGAGCACCATCCGTTACCAAATTGGAATCGAATGTGCGCAAGGTTGCTATGCGTGGCAGGAACTGTTGCGCACGCTCCACCGGCCCAGAGAGCAATTTCGGAAAATGGAAAACATAGGTGAAGAAATGCAACGGTCTGCGACATACCTCGATGGTCCCATTGAAAATGTCGATGAGATAGCCTGCCACTTGGAACGTGAAGAAGCTGATGCCTAAGGGCAGTGCGATCTTTAGCGCGAGCTGATCGTGTTGGCCTCCGAATTGGTTCAGGAGACCCACAACACTTTCGTAAAAGAAACCGAAGTACTTGAAGTAGGCGAGGAGTCCGAAATTGAATGTAATGCCGCACCACAACCAAAGTCGTCTTCTGCTGTCGGTCCTAGAATCCTCAATGGCTATTCCAAGTCCGTAGTTGGTCGCGGCGCTCACGCAAAGTAAACCGAGGAACCGAAGGTCCGCCCAGCCATAGAAGAACATACTGCTTAGTAGAAGCGTCAAGTTCTGGGCCCTGTCAGAAACGTGCGCCATGGTCCAGTACAGGACAAAGACCACGGCGAAGAACAGTACGAATTCCGTGGAATGGAAAAGCACGATTCGTGGGTCTATGCCAGTTTGGCGGAAATAAGTTCGATCAACGTACCCATGTTGCGCAGTTTATTGATCTCACGCAGTTTGAATTTCACATCGAATTCCTTTTCCAAGCCAGTGATGATGGACATGTGTGTCAGCGAGTCCCAGCCTTCTACATCGGATGCGGTCAGGTCATCATGCAGTTCGAACCTGCCATGGCCAAGCACGGCGATCAAGGTCATTTGTATCTTGGAGGTGATCAGGTCGCGTTCCATGTGTACTAGGGGAGTTTCCGCTCCATCAACCATTTCTCGTTATGAGGCAATAGGTTCGAAGCATCCGGATGGTCCGAAACATAAGTTTCCTTCCGTTCAAATCCCAATTTGATGTATAGTGAAATGGCGCTCTTGTTGTGCCCAAAGACTTGCACCTGGGCCTTTGGCACGTTTGACCGGACCGCGCACGCCATGTGCTGGAGGATCAATGCTTGTGCATATCCCTTTCCACGTGAAGCTGCAGCTACATGGACGTATTCGATCTGCAGCGTACCCGTATTCCGAGGTACCGCCAAGGCCGAAACAGCAGGCCCATTCGCCCGCATCTTATCCATTGCCCGTGCTGGAAAAGTGAATCCGATCAAATTGGCACGAAGTATTTGGGCCGACATGCCATCCTCGTTGGCCCCTTCCACCCAGCCCGCAACTGCGGCCTCAGCGCCTTCGCCTTGGTCTACGACCAGAAAGCTGCCCAAGCTGAATTCACACCCCTCTATTTCCTCTTCGAACATGGTTGCAATGAGTCCCCGGGCCTCCTCTTCATTCAAACCGAACAACCGAGCGATGGGGGCATGGTCTCCCCCGCTTTTTTCCGCTTCCAGTACAGTTTCCACTAAGAATGGAATATCGTTAATACGCGCAGGTCTTATCCAAGAATTGTTCATGTTCTTTGGATCAATTTAGCCAACTCCATTCGGTCGATCTTGCCATTGGGGTTCAGCGGCAACGGACTCAAAAAGTGGATCCCCGTTGGCACCATGTACATCGGTAGCACGGCCTTCAGGGCGTTGGTCAACTCGGGTTCATCGGCCGGGGGGCCTTCTACCACCAGTTTCAGTTCCGTATTCCCGAACTGGTTCTGAACAGCAACCGCAACGACCAGCTGCGGCGCTACCAACCGGCGTGCATGGTATTCCACTTCGGCAAGTTCCACCCGAAAGCCCTGGATCTTCACTTGGTGATCCGTTCGGCCAAGAAAGAACAGGTCGCCATCGCTGTCCATCTTACATCGATCACCGGTACGGTAGTACAGTTCCGTTCCCGTTCTTGAGCTTACGAAACAGGTCTTGTTGCGTTCTGGGTCCTTCCAATAACCAGCCATGATCTGCGCCCCCGCCAATCCGAGTTCACCTTCCGAACCCTCGGGAAGCAGTTCGCCTTCCATATTCAAGAATCCCAAATGTGTACCGCTCATCGGTCTGCCAATGGATAGTACCCCATTGTTTTCCTTGTTCTTACCGGAGCGGTCGTATTCGTAGGCAGTGCAGAATACAGCGTGTTCCGTTGGGCCATAAACATTGAAAACACGCGCATTCGGAATACACTTGCTCCATGCATCAACCGTATCCACGGGTAAGGCCTCCCCACAAAATAGATTGACACGCAAAGTGGGGCATTGGATCTCATCGAAGTAAGGTCGTAAGTAGTTCAAGAGAGAAGGCACCATCATGGCCACCGTAATACCGTGATCTTCCAAAAGCTCGTGAACGTAAGTGTATTTGACCTCATCCTTGGGAACGGTGTGTACACAAGCGCCATGCAACAATGCGGTTAGGTACGACATCAAGGAAAGGTCGAACGTCAACTCGAACATTTGCAAAACGTGATCCTCCGGGCAGATCGCCAAGCCAAGATCATCGAATGCATTCAAGAAGGCATTCAGAGGACCACGCGCTATCGGAACACCTTTTGGCTTACCTGTCGAGCCTGAAGTGAAAAGGATGTAAGCGTTCGTATCGGCTGGTACTATAGTTGCAACTGGATGAAACGTTCCCTGCGGTAATCCACTGGTATGGACGATCAGGACACGTGATAAATGGACCGCATCAGTAGCCACCAGCAACGTCCCGATGCCGGATAATACAATGAGCTCTTCGCAACGCTTTTCCGGGGTACCCGGCGCGATCGGAACAAAAGCTTTACCCTCGGCCCATAGCGCCAGAATGGAAGCATATGTGAACAAATGGTCCTCGGTCCAGATCCCGATCACCTGTTCATTGGCATCCACATGGTCCCTTATCCATGTACGAATACACTGCACCGCTCCATCCAAATCGGCATAGCTGTGGTATTTGTCGCGTATGTGGAAAGCGGGTCGCCCACCGCGTTGGGCAAGGCCATCAATACAACGGTTCAAGCAATCGTCCATTTCCTAAACTGTGCTCCAATCCCTGTGGTCGGCGAAGATAGTTGTACCGGTGCCCCACGGGTACTTCACCATTCGCTAACGCTCTTTCGCACGAGCGTCTTGGCCGGAAGCCGTCGGACATGCCTATTTTGGCGCGCTCTTGTCCTATAGAGAAGGTGCAAGACGGCGGAACAACACGGGCATGTTATTCAATTCCATCGGGTTCTTCATATTTCTCCCGATCTGTTTCGTGCTGTATTGGGCATTCTTCGCCACCCACGTAAAACCTCGGAACCTCTTCATTTTAGTCATCAGCTACGTGTTCTACGGTTGGTGGGATTGGCGCTATCTGTTCCTCATGTCATTTTGCTCCTTGGTCAGTTTCGGCTGCGGGGTCTGGATCGAGCGCACACAAAAGTCCTCCACCCGAAAGATCGCCTTGGCCGTTGGCGTGATCCTGCCGCTCTTGGTATTGGGCGTATACAAGTACTACGACTTCTTCGTGGTCAACTTCGTATCGGCATTCGCGACCGCTGGCATTTTATTGGACATACGCACCTTACAGATCATCTTACCTGTCGGGATCTCGTTCTTCACCTTCCAAGCGGTAGGCTACACGACCGATGTGTACAGAAAGAACATTGGTGCTTCACGTGACCCAATTGCTTTCCTGGCCTTCATTAGTTTCTTCCCACAATTGGTGGCGGGTCCTATTGAGCGGGCATCGAACTTGTTACCGCAATTCGCGACTCCACGGCCTTTCGATCGTGCTTCCGCTGTGGATGGACTGCGCCAAATGCTCTGGGGGCTGTTCAAGAAAGTGGTGGTGGCCGATACGTGCGCACAACATGTGAACGCGATCTTCGACAACGCCGAACACATGCCCTCCCTCACCCTTACATGGGGTGCTGTTCTTTTCGCCTTTCAGATCTATTGCGACTTCTCCGGCTATAGCGACATCGCGATCGGTTGCGCCCGTCTCTTCGGCTTTTCGCTGATGCGCAATTTCGCTTTTCCGTACTTCTCTCGGGACATGGCAGAGTTCTGGCGACGCTGGCACATTTCGTTGAGCACGTGGTTCCGCGATTACTTGTACGTGCCCTTGGGCGGGTCCCGCGGCACCATGGCCATGAGCGTCCGGAACACCTTCATCATATTCATTGTGAGCGGTTTCTGGCATGGCGCGAACTGGACCTTTATCATTTGGGGTGCGCTGAATGCGGTCTACTTTCTTCCGTTGTTGCTCACGGGCAGCAATCGCAGGTACATCGGAACCGTTGCGCAGTACAGGTGGCTGCCATCTCCCGTGGAACTTTTGCGCATGAGCAGCACCTTCCTGCTCACTTGTTTAGCTTGGATCTTTTTCCGGTCCGCAACTGTGGGCGATGCCTTTGTGTACATCCATCGGATCTTCTCCTTCACCAAGGGGATCCCACCGCCGCTTATCGACCCACCTGCTTTACCCATACTCATGGGACTTGTACTTGTTGAGTGGATCCAACGCGAAAAACGACATGGTCTCGAAATGGGTGATCGCATTCCAAAATACACGCGATGGTTGATATATTGTCTCCTGATTTTCAGTATCATCCAATTGGGCACAGAGGATAGTGCCTTCATCTATTTCCAATTCTGATGGAAGTGTTCAGGTTCATACTTCGTGTCATTGCATGCCTCGTGTCGGCCGTCGTGTTCTGCGCACTAACGGTATTGGGTGTCGGTTGGCTTATGCAACATGCGTCATTCAAGTTACCTTCCGAAGTAGATACGATCGTATTGGGCGATTCTCGTGTTGAATGTGCGATCAATGACACCATTCTGCACCACACTGCAAACCTTTCCATGGCAGGGGAAGCATACCTCTACTCCTATTTGAAGGCCAAGACCTTTTTGCGAGCGAACCCGCATGTAGATACAGTTTGGCTTGCTTACGATTTCAATAGTTTGGAAGAATGGAAGGACACATTGACGCGATCAGAACGGTACAATAAGTACAAATTGCCTTTCCACTTTTTCATGTTGGACGTTTCGGACCTGCATGTATTCGCCACTCAGTTCTCCTTCTACTCCGTCTTAACACGCACCCCGTACACGCGTCGCCGTTATATCAAGCTGGCTCTTCATTCACCCACGACCTATCAGGATCTGGGCCTAGGAGGTTACCAATACTTGGTTCGCGACCGTTTACAAGCAGATCTGGACAGGAGAGATAGTTTGTACGATTCCCACGCAGTTCGTACGCCCAACTTCGGTAAATCATTGGACCAAGTAGAATACCTCGACAAGTTCGTTGCCTTGTGCAAAGAACGGAACGTAACGTTGATCCTACTGAACACGCCCGTGGCTCCGGTAGTTGCCCGTGATGCGGATACTACTGCGTATTACGCGTACTGGCGAAATCATCTCCAAGGCACAACTCTTTGGGACCACAGCGCATGGGTGTTGCCGGACAGTTGCTTTGGTGATGCCGTGCATTTGAACCATTGGGGAGCGGAACGCTACAGCGAAAGGCTGAAGAAATTGCGCAGTTTGGGTTGGCCAACGGTGGATCGAAAAGGGCGGACGGAAATGGAACGAATGAAGGCGGCTGGCACGCTTCCTTTGAGTGCCGTTCCGAATGAAGAACGCGTTCGTTAACGCACCTCCACCCCGTTAGGCATTGCACGGTCCGGTTGCACGAAGACTAATTTGCCCATGGCATCTTCCGCCATCAGCACCATTCCCTGGCTCTCCACGCCCCGCATCTTCCGTGGTTCAAGGTTGCAGAGCAACAGTACTTGCTTACCGGGCAATTCTTCCGGATTGAAATGTTGCGCGATCCCACTGACCACGGTCCGCGGTAAAGCCTCACCAACCTCGATCGTCAGCTTCAAAAGTTTATCCGCTTTCGGTACACGTTCGGCAGTTGCGATCGTACCGATGCGAAGGTCCAGTTTGGTGAAGTCATCGAAGGTGATCACCGGCTTGGGTTCCACGATCGGTGATTCAAACACAAGAGGCTTCACGTTCGATACGAGCTTCTCCTTCGAGGGATCGCCAACCGCTACCTGGTCGCCCGGACCCGTTGCTTTCAAACGATCCACTTCCGCTGCTATCTCTTCTTCGGTGATGGGTTTGAACAGGTGCTCGGCCTTTCCAAGTGGCATTCCAGGTTTGATCAGATCAGGTCGAAGAGCATCATCCCAAACCGGATCTGTAAGCCCTAACATGCCGCGCAATTTGGCCGCGGTGTGTGGCAAGAACGGATCAAGCACAACGCTCAACATGCCACAGATGCGCAGGCCGTTGTATAGCACTGTGCGTGTTGCCGCATCATTCGTCTTCTCCAATTTCCAAGGCTCGGTATCGGTCAAGTATTTGTTGCCGAGACGAGCGACTTGCATAGCGTTGGCAAGGGCTTCCCGAAAACGGAACCGATCGCTGTCGGCAGCCACTTTCGCCGGCAACAGTTCCAATTCGGCCCATAGAGCGGCATCTTGTTCAATGTGGCCTTCAGGCTCCGGGGCCAAGCCTGCGTAGTACTTATGGCACAGCACAAAGACGCGGTTGACGAAATTGCCGATGATCGCCACCAGCTCGTTGTTGTTCTTGTCCTGGAAATCCTTCCACGTGAACTCGCTATCCTTGAATTCAGGCAGAATGGTGGCCAAGGCATACCGCATCTCATCTTGCCGGTTGGGCCACCGCTCCAGATATTCATGCAACCACACCGCCCAATTCCTGCTGGTGCTGATCTTCTGACCTTCCAAATTGAGGAACTCGTTGGCCGGCACGTTCTGCGGAAGAATGAATCCACCGTGCAACTTCAACAGCATCGGGAAGATGATGCAGTGGAAAACGATGTTGTCCTTGCCGATGAATTGGACCAAGCGTGTGTCATCGGCCTTCCACCATTTCTCCCAATCCCCATGGTGGTCCAATGCCCATTGTTTGGTCGCACTGATATACCCGATCGGCGCATCCAGCCAAACATAGAGCGCTTTGCCTTCCGCATTGGGCAACGGCACCGGAACACCCCAATCAAGATCGCGGGTCATTGCACGTGGACGCAAGCCTTCCTTGAACCAGCTGTTGCATTGGCCCAATACCTGTGGTTTCCATTCCGTAGGATCATGTTGCTGCACGCCATCCAACATACCCGTGTTGATCCATTCGGACATCCACTCCTGACTGCGTTCCATGGGCAGGAACCAATGGGTGGTTGGCTTCAATATCGGTGTTGCTCCGCTCAGTGTGCTGCGCGGGTCCTTAAGCTCCTTAGGGCTTAGTGCACTGCCGCACTTCTCGCATTGATCGCCATACGCATCGGGGTTCGCGCACACCGGACACGTGCCCATGATGTAACGGTCGGCTAGGAATTGCTTGGCCTCAGGATCATAATACTGCTGCTCTTCTTGTCGAGTGAAAACACCCTTCTTCTCTAATTCCAAAAAGAACGCTTGCGATGTTTCCTTATGCAGATCACTGCTTGTGCGGTGATAGATGTCGAACTGGATCCCGAAGTCCACGAACGCCTTGTGCATCAATGCATGGTACTTGTCCACGATCGCGCGCGGTGTGGTCCCCTCCTTCATGGCACGCATGGTGATCGCAGCGCCGTGCTCATCACTACCACACACGAAAAGCACCTCTTTTCCACGCAATCGAAGGATCCGTGCATGGATATCGGCTGGCAAATAAGCACCTGCAATGTGCCCGATGTGCAAGGGGCCGTTGGCATAGGGCAAAGCGGCGGTAATGGTATAGCGGAGAGGAGCCTTCACGGGTGCGATCTTCACGTTTGTCATTGTTGAGGACACAAAAGTAACAGGCACGGGCGGCGATACCGGAACCGGCTGCGCATGGGCTACACGGATCCCGCCCATTCCCGAACTTCGCCGCATGTCAATTCGAATACCGCCATCGCTGAACCCGGGCGAACAGATCCGTATCATACCCACCGCACGGGCCATTTCCGCTAAAGAGCTTACTGACGGAATTGCGCTGGCTGATCAATGGGGCTTGAAAGTGACCCTTGGTTCGGGAATTGGCCGAAAGCACTTCCAGCAGGCCGGAACTGATGCTGAACGGAAAGCGGACCTACAAGAGGCCATCAACGATCCGGAGGTGCGCGCGATCTGGTGTGCACGTGGTGGGTACGGTACGGTGCGCATCATGGACGGTCTTGACCTCGGACCGCTTCAAAAGGACCCTAAATGGATCGTGGGCTTCAGCGATATCACGGTATTGCACAATGCACTGCACAATGTGGGTTTGGCCACGATCCATGCACAAATGCCGTTCATGATCGGGAACAAGAGCACCGGCTGCAGGGAAACCCTAAGGCAAGCTTTGTTCGGTGGAACCTACACGGTAACTGGTCAACATCCTGGTGAAATGGAACTCCGGTTGGCAAGAACTGGTGAATGTGAAGGCCCGTTGGTGGGCGGCAATCTTTCCATGCTCTATTCCTTGCGAGGCACCCCATTGGACTTGGACCCGAGCGGCAAGATCCTCTTCCTGGAAGACCTTGACGAGTTGCGGTACCACGCCGATCGGATGATACAGAACCTGAAACACGGCGGTTGGTTCAAGGAACTTGCGGGTCTGGTTGTCGGTGGCATGAGCGATATGCGGGACAAGGACCCCGCAGACCCCTTCGGCATGGACGTTGAGGCCATGATCGAGGAAGCAGTGGGCGATGCTCGCTACCCGGTCTGCTTCGGTTTTTCAGCGGGGCATATCCACGACAATCGAGCGCTCGTGCTGGGTCCAAAAGCAAAACTCAGCGTAACACACGAAGGTGCTACGCTGAGTTTTGAAGGAGTTTCGTGCTAACGGAAAGTCCAGCAGAGCGCACCTGCGTACGGCAAGCCGGGCCGAGGCCTAGTTCCTTTCGAATTTGTTGAAGCCGGGTGGGATCTCGAACATCGCTGGTTTCTGTGGCCCTTTCGTAACCTTGGAAACTTCCAAGCGACTGATCTCGGCACCATCCATTTTGTTCTCCATTCCAACCATCGGGAAAACTCCTTTGTTGTCCGAGATCTCCAAGAAGAACAAGGCCTGCTCATCCTTCCGGTTCAGCGTTTCCAAAAGTGGCACGAAGAAATTGAAATCATCCGCAGCGACCCAATAGGTCAAGTTTCGGTCCTCCGTTGGGCTTTTCACCACCCATTTTTCGCACTTGTAACCTGCTATCTCCTTCATTTCTGAGGTCTTCTGCACCGTAGTGGTCACGCTTTTAGGCAAACGCATATTGGGCACGTCCATGTACAGTTTACGTTCGGGGCTAATGGCCAATACCGTTTTGTCGCGGGTATCCACAAGCATGATGCCTTGCACATCACCACGTGCACTGATCTCTTCGATCCGCACCCTGTCGCCCTTTACGTAGTAGCGATAATTGGTGACCACGGGTCCAGTAGTTTTGGTGAACTCGATGACCCCTTCAAAGTTCTGGGCTTGAAGGCTCGCGCTGGCAAGCACAAAGCTGAAAAGGGTCAAGCTGAGGGAACGGAGGTTGAAAAGCATGGTTGATCTGGATGTTCCGAGGCAACGGTCTCATGGTAACAGTTCCTCAAATTTAGACTTTCAACGCGGTGATCCAACAATGGTTACATTCGGTTTATCCAAGATCCTTCAACCGTCGTTATCGATGGTAGTGATGCTGTCCATAGAAACAAAAGGTCGGTCAACGAACAGGAAATAGTGTCCCATGGCTGAACACAACGAGATAGGAGCACTAGGGGAACAGTACGCCTGCCGGTTCTTAGAACAACTGGGTTACGAAATACTGGAGCGGAACTGGCGGCATGTCAAGGATGAGATCGACCTGATCGCAACCCACGAGGGCCAATTGATCATCGTGGAGGTGAAAACACGTTCAAGCGCAGTGCATGGGGAGCCGGAAGAAGCAGTGAAGAAAGGCAAGCGAGGAAAGATCATCAAGGCCACGAATGCCTATATCTTGGCCACGGGTTGCAGCATGAACGTGCGTTTCGACATTGTAAGTGTGATCTTGCACCCCGCAGGCAAGCCCTATATCCACCATATCGTGGACGCCTTCTATCCCACATTGAATGACAAACCGTACTAGTGGCCGCCGTAGTTCAGGGGGCCGAAGCGACCGCCCCTCGCGAAAAGGACCGAATACGTCCAAGCCCTCAAGTGACGCCGGAAGGAAGCCTGCGGCGGGCAAACCGCGTAGATCCGACGACTCCGATGACGAACGTCCGCGCCGTCCGGGAGCTCCCGGGGCCGAAAGGCCGGCTTCGAAACGTGCTGGTCGCAGACCACCCGCATCGCTCCGTACGAGCAGCTGGCCCAAGAGCGGCCCAGCGGAGGAGAAGCGACCAAGCAAAGGCCGCCCCACTCGCGAAGGAGCCAGTGAACGCCGGTCATCGGTAGAAGGAAAAGGAAGACCAACTTCATCGGGTCCAGAGCGGAATGATCGGCCCGAAAGGGGCTACCGTGAACGCGATGCGAAGAACAAACGCTACGTAGGTCGTGGACCGGATCGCACAAGCAGGAGGGGCAAGCAGGCCGAGGAAGGGACAGGGGATGGTCGCATTCGCCTGAACCGGTTTCTTAGCCAAAGTGGGGTTGCAAGCCGTCGCGATGCGGATGATCTTATTACCGCAGGGGTTGTACAAGTGAACGGCAAGGTGGTTACCGAACTTGGCACAAAAGTGGGTCCCGGAGACCGGGTACACTATGGCGGGCAGCGCCTTTCCATGGAAAAGAAGCGATACGTGCTCCTGAACAAGCCCAAGGACTTCATTACCACCACCGATGACCCGCAGAACCGCAGAACGGTCATGGCCCTGATCGATGACGCTTGCACCGAGCGACTTTACCCCGTAGGCCGCTTGGACCGGCATACCACCGGGCTGTTGTTAATGACCAACGACGGCGACCTCGCTAAGAAGTTGACGCACCCGAGCAATGGAGCCGAAAAGATCTACCACGTAACGCTGGATAAGTCCGTCACAAAAGTCGATCTGGAGCGTTTGGTAAAGGGCTTGGACCTGGATGATGGCTTGGCGACCGCGGACGAAGCAAGCTACGTTGTCAACGGAACAAAGAAGGAAGTGGGCATAAAGATCCACATGGGCCGCAACCGCATTGTACGCCGCATGTTCGAGGCCATGGGCTACGAGGTAATGAAGCTGGACCGTGTGATCTTCGCGGGCCTTACCAAACGCGACCTGCCAAGGAGCAAGTGGCGGCATTTGACCGAGAAGGAGGTGCTGTTCCTGAGCAAGCGGAAGTAACCCATTGACCAGTTTTCGCGGGAGTTGTTCATGAGTAGTTAGCCATTCGGCCTAGCCGACGGGCACGGGTATATTCCGAAATTGAACTGGCCCCTTCTCCTCTCCTGCCCATCAGCAGCGGCCTTTCGCTTGCAATAACAAGGGCCTGTGAACGAACTCGCCACTTTCCTGCGTTATGGCCTGTAACAGCCCGATACCTTTCGGAGCTTACCCATGTTGCGCCGCCTCCGCAAGATCTTTCTACTATTCGCCGCCTTGATCCTGGTGGGCATGAGCCTGCTCTTGGTCGTTGCCAATTTGTACGAGACCGAAGTGAAGGTGAAATTGATCGGTGCGCTGAACAAACAGTTGAACGCTCCGGTAACGGTGAGCGACATGGACCTCACGCTGGTCACACGTTTCCCGCAGGCCAGCATGGTCCTTCATGATGTTTTGGTAAAGGAGGTCCGCAGTGATGGAATGGAACCCGACACCCTCCTCTACGCTCAGGAGCTCTTTTTGGAATTCAGCCTATGGCAGCTCTTCAGCGGTAACTACACCGTGGAGCAGATCCACGGGGCGAACGTGCGGCTCTATGCCGGTTTGGATGGTAACGGCAAAGAGAACTTCATTGTTTGGAAGACTGACACCACCGCCACGGACCATTCACCGATCGCCTTGGACAAGGTCAGCTTCAGCGGACTGGATGTCCGCTACCGCGATGACCGGTCAGCACTGGTGATCACATCACACCATGATGCGCTTACTCTTCGCGGTAGTTTCAGCGATGCCTTGAACGTGGTGGACCTGAGCGGCGATGCACACTTGCAGAAGTGGGTCCATGGCCAAAACACAGTGCTCGAAGACCGGGCCATGCACTTGCGGTTGACCATGGAATTCGGTGGCGATGATGCGCTCTTCCGCATTCGCAAAGGGGAAGTGATCTCCGGCAAGGTGCCCTTGGAAGTAACCCTGGCCGTAACCAATGACGGGAAGGGCAATTATCTGGACCTGCGCGCCAATGGCCTTGGTCTAGGACTTGATGAAACACTATCGCTCCTGCCTCAAAACTTGATGCGTAGCCTGCACCGGTACCGGATCAATGGGGAAGTTGACTTGGCCGTACACTATGTTGGATTGATCGCGGGTGCAGGCCCGTCGCTTTCTGTAGGGGCCAAAGTGACCAAGGGAAAACTGAAAGAGGCCAACAGCGGCGCAACCTTCACGGATGTGTTCGGCGAACTGGCCCTGGACCTTACACCTTCGGGCGTGCCTAAGAAATTGGTGGTGAAAGGGTTCTCGGCAAAGAGCTCCAGCGGTTCCATCAGTGGCAACTGGCAAAGCAACGGGCTGACGAATGCACTAGTGAAGGCCGACCTGCGTGCGAACCTGGCATTGGCGGAATTGCTCCGCTTTGCACAAGTGGACACCTTGGAACAAGTGACCGGCACCATGAAAGCCGATCTGCATGTGAACGGAAAATTGAGGGACATGGGCAACATCAAGGCCTCCGACTTGTCAGCATTGCATTTCAGCGGAACTGCTGACCTGCGTAACGCCACCTTGAAAATGAAAGGCGTGCGGCACCGGGTGGAGCATTTGGATGCTGACCTTTCTTTGCATGGTAACGACGCGACCGTGCAAGGTTTGAAGACCGAATACCAAGGCAACGCGATCAAATTATCCGGTACACTGCGCAACCTGATGCCTTACCTCTTGTACAAGGACCAGCACTTGGTGATCGAAGCAAAAGGGTCTTCACCACGCATTGACCTGGCCGCCTTGCTCCGTAGTGATGATGGAGAGCAAGCGAACTCCAAAGACTATACCCTTACACTGCCTCGTACCGTGGAAATGGATCTCACAACAACGGTGGATGAACTGGTCTTCGAAGAATTCAAGGCAACGGGGATCAAGGGGAAGATCACCATGCACGATCGTGTGTTGCGGGCCACGGAACTGACCTTCAGCAGTGCTTCCGGAACGGTGAGTGGTGGCTTGGAATTGGATGCACGCAATTCGGGCCACGACTACCCGCTAGCCATCAAGGCCACTTTGAAGGATATTGAGATCGATCAATTGTTCAAGGAATTCCAAGACTTTGGCCAGGATTTCATCGGGTACCGGCATCTAAGCGGCCGCACCCATGCTGATATCGCGTTCAATGCCCCGCTTTCCACAGCGATGAAATTGAACATCGACCGCCTCGTCTGTGTGATCGACATCGGTGTGGACAATGGATCCATCAAAGGCCACGCACCGTTATTGGAAGTGGCGGATCATTTGCAGAAGAACAAATTGGTGGCTCCGTTCGTGGACATTCCACAACTCCGGAAACAACTGGGCGACGTGAAATTCGCCCATTTGGAGAACCAGGTGGAGATCCGCGATGGTGCGGTACACATTCCGTCCATGTTGGTGAGCAGCTCGGTTATGGACATTGAATTGAGCGGGACACATTGGTTCGATGATCGGATCGATCACCACTTGAACTTCCGATTGAGCGATCTGTTCCGCAAGAACACAACAACCGATGAATTCGGACCGATCGTGGACGATGGCACCGGCATGCGGATCTTCCTGCACATGTACGGAACGGCGAACGATCCACAATTCGGGAATGATGGGGCCATGGCAGCCGCAAAGCGCAAAAAGCAATTCCAGAACGAAAAGCAGGAACTCAAGTCGATCCTGCGCGAAGAACTTGGCCTCTTCAAAGGACGGGATGAAGCGAAGGTGGGGTCGCAGCCCACAACAACTACCCCCGAAGGCTCGAAGACCACTCAGTTCAAAGTGGCCTTCACCGAACCGGATACAACCAATACCGCGCGCGTTTCGGCCCCAAAGGAGAAGGAACGCAAAGGCTTCGGAAAGCTCCGAGAACCGGAAAAGGAGGCTCCCAGATTTGAAGTGGTACAGTAGGCGCCGAAGATCTTGGGAAACTACTTCACTACCGCTCCGTTCCCATCGTACAAGACACGCTTCATTTCGGCACCATCCGATCCATGGAACACCCATTCACCGCTGGGTTTCCCATTCGTGTATTGGCCTGAATAGTACACGTTGCCGTTCGGGTGGTACACCTCAGTAGGCCCCACTTCCACACCGTCCGCGTAGTTGGCTTTGCTCTGCACGGTGCCATCGGGGAAGAAGGCCACCCATGCACCGGAACGTTTGCCTTCCACCAACATTCCCTCCATGTGGCCACCGTTCTTCGTGGTGATCCGCTGAAGTCCGTTCTGTGCAACGGAACTATCGGGTCTTGTTACACCTCCATCGGCCACGATCGTGTTCTCCGGTGAAGGGTCCGGAGCTTTTTCCGGTTCGGAACATCCGAACAGCAACGTACCTAGGAAAAGGGCGATCAAGCAGGTGGTTTGAAGAATACTGTACTTCATGGCGCTGATCGCTTTTGGTTCGTAGTTGGTTGGTGCGAAGGGCTGATCACATACCCAAGGCCCGTTCACTTTGTGCGTTCAACAGTCAGTTGTACCAGGCCTTCCAACGCGTCCCTGGCCTCGTTCTTCGGAAAGGTGTGGAGCACGCTGACCGCCTCGTCCCGGTAATGCAGCATACTTTTGGTGGCATGGGCTATTCCACCGGCGGTGGTCACCATTTCCACCACACGGGCGACCGCCTTTTTGTCCTCGTTCTTGTTCTTCACAACGTTCACCATCCAGCGACGGTCACTACTGCTCACCTTTTGTAGTGCATGGATCAAAGGCAAGGTCAGCTTCTTCTCCATGATGTCCAAGCCACTGGGCTTCCCGGTGTCCAAGCCGCTTCCGTAATCGAACAGGTCGTCTTTGATCTGGAAGGCCACACCGGTGAGTTCTCCGAATTTCCGCATGCGATCCACTTCCTCCTTGGAGCGGCCTGCTGCACTGGCGCCACTGGCACAGCACGCGGCGATAAGACTTGCGGTTTTCTTGCGAATAATGTCGAAGTAGACCTCTTCACTGAAATTGAGTCCGCGCGTCTTTTCCAATTGAAGAAGCTCCCCTTCGCTCATGTCCCGAACAGCGGTACTTACAATGCGCAGCAATTCAAATTCACCCTTATCGATGGCCATGAGCAAACCCCGACTAAGCAGGTAATCGCCCACCAACACAGCGATCTTGTTCTTCCAAAGTGCATTTATGCTGAAGAAGCCCCTGCGCAAATTGGCATTGTCCACCACGTCATCATGCACAAGGGTGGCGGTGTGGAGCAGTTCGATCAAGCTGGCTGCGACGAACGCACTTTCCGTTACCGGACCGAACTGCCGTGCGCTCAACAAGGTGAACATGGGTCGCATCTGCTTACCCTTGCGCTTCACGATGTAGTGCATGATCCGATCCAGCAAGGCCGTCCTGCTGCGCATGGCCTCGCGGAAATGGGGCTCGAAAGCCTTCATCTCCGCAGCTATGGGGCGCTGTAGGTCGTCGATCGTTGGCATGGACTTGAACGCGGTTGGGCAAATGGAATGGCCCACTGATCCGGTCGGCAAAGATGCGGATCTACCCGTTGCCCGGCCACACAACCTTTCCGAGTAGCCTACGTCTTTGCCAACGTGTGCCCAAGCCACCTACCTTCGCTGTGCATGTTCAGCAGGAAAAACCTTTTTCGAACCCTCTTCCTTGTCCTGCTATTTGGCGTGAACAGCGGTGCTTTTGCCCAAAAGGGAAAGACCAAAGTGGTCCTGTACAAGGACCGTTTGGCCGCGCAATTCGACACGGTGAAGTGCGTGAAGAACGTGATCAAGCTGAATCCATTGATCTTCTTCCGGGGCGAGATACCGATCTATTATGAACGCTCCATAACCCCAAGACTGGGCATTGAAGTCGGTGTAGGTGTAACCTTGCGGAATTACCTCGCGCTTTCATTCACCGGCGATGATGCCGACGATTTCGGCCAAGGCACCAAGATCGTTCCGCAACCGAGTTTCCATATCGGGCTCCGCTACTATCTCAATGACGACTTGGAGCCACAAGGACCTTATTTACAACCGACGTTCTCACATTTGCGGTTCACCAAGGAGATCCAGGAAAAGGATTCACTTGGTGCATTTACATCCGGCAAGTTCAATACGGATGACCGCGTCTACAACGACATCCGGTGTTACTTCGGCTACCAGATGCTGAGCAACAACAGCAACATGCTCTTCGACCTTTACTGTGGTTTGGCCTATCGAGACCGATTCAATACAAAGGTGAACGAAGACATCGTGTTCCAGGATGGCATTAATGGCGGCCCACAGCGCAGGACCTACGTTTATACGATCGAAGAGAACAAGAGCCCTACCGTGGCCTTCTTCATCGGGATCAAGGTGGGGATGGGGTTTTAGGGAAGACCTATCCTCAAGCCTTCATGACCCGTTCGCCTTCCTTCACTGCCGGCGCATTCTTATTGGCCAATTGCCCACAAGCCGCATCGATGTCCCGTCCACGGCTTCGGCGGATACGGGCAGTGATCCCCTTGCTTTCCAAGTACCGCATAAAGGCATCTGCAGCAGCATCTGAGCTGCGCTCGAAGCCTTTGAAGTCCGAACCGGATGTCCCTGGATCGATCGGGTTGTACTCGATCAGGTTCACTTTGCAATCCACATCACTGGCATAGCGCACCAATTCCTGTGCATCATCCAACGAATCGTTGAAGCCCTTCAGCAGGATGTATTCGAAGGTCACGTCCTTGCGGGTTTCGCGGGTGTAGAACCGCAGCGCTTCCTTCAGCTCCTTCAAGTTGTTCTGCTCATTGATAGGCATGATCCGGTCACGCTTTTCATCGTTCGCGGCGTGCAGGCTCACAGCTAAATGGAAGCGCGCACCATCCTCGGCAAGTTTGCGGATCATCTTCACAATGCCGGCGGTGCTCACGGTTATCCGTCGGGATCCCATACCAAGGCCGTCCTGCGCGATGATGCGCTCGGAACTTTGCATGGTGCTGGCATAGTTGAGCAGGGGTTCGCCCATGCCCATGTACACGATGTTCGTGACGTTCTTCTTGTAGTACTTCAGCGCGATATCATCGATCAAGGTCACTTGGTCCACGATCTCACCCGCGTCCAAATTGCGTATGCGTTTCAATTTTCCGGTAGCACAAAAACTGCACGTCAGGCTGCACCCGATCTGGCTGCTGATGCATACCGTCAATCGCTTTGGAGTGGGGATCAAAACGCCTTCCACCACGTGCCCGTCCCAGGTCTTGAAGGCGCACTTCACGGTGCCATCTACGCTGCGTTGTTCTTCTGCCAGAACAAGCGGACGGAACAAGGTGCGCTCCGCTAATTTCTCACGGAATGCTTTTGGCAAGTCGCTCATACCCTCCCAGGACCGGGCTTTCTTCTGCCAAAGCCACTCCCACAATTGTTTAGCGCGGTAGGGCTTTTCGCCCAGCTCGGCGACCAAGGCTTTGATCTCAACGAGGGAGAGGTTCCGGATATCGGTTGTGGTGGACATGTGGTTCAAAGATACCGGGTGGTTCAAAGGAGTGCGGCAGCAATTTGAAGGTCCAGCGCCGTGGTCACCTTGATGTTGTTCTCCTCCCCTTCCACCAAATGGACCTTTACGCCCATGCGTTCAACCATGCTGGCTTCGTCCGTAAAGGCCGGATCATAAGGTAATTCGAACGCTTGCCGTAGGAGATCGACATGGAAGCATTGTGGTGTTTGCACGGCAAGTAGACGTGATCGGTCCAAGGCCCTGCTGCCTTCCGCAGTGGTTTCCCTTATGCTGGGCACAACGGGTACCACCGGTATTGCAGCTCCATGGACATGTGCCCCATCGAAGCACCGCCAGATCAGATCCTTGGTGATCACGGGTCGCACGCCATCATGCACGGCCACCAGACCATCTCCTTCCACCTTGTCCAAACCCGCTTTCACACTGTGGTAGCGCTGTTCGCCACCTGCGACCACTTGGTGGTGGATGAAGAAACGATGCCCCATACATAGTGCCTTCCAGATGTCGAAATGTTCCTCAGGCAGGACCACGATGATGGGCATGGCTTCATCGTATTCATGAAAAGCCTCGATGGTCCACATGAGGATCGGTCGGCCGTTCACGGGCTGGAACTGTTTAGGCACGGGACCGCCCAACCGTTTACCGGAGCCGCCTGCTACGATGATGGTGGAACGTTGCATTCAGTTGGCTTACTTCGTCAATGGGACAGCCGCAAAGAAAAGGGTCGCAAGAAATCCTCTGCGACCCTTAGCGTTCTCCGCGCCTCTGCGTTCTTCTTGCCTCAGATGATCAGCATCGCATCCCCATAACTGAAGAAGCGGTACTTCTCCTTCATGGCAACCTTGTATGCGTTCCATACGTGGTCATAGCCGCCGAAAGCCGCCACCTGCATCAACAGGGTGCTCTCCGGCATGTGGAAGTTGGTGACCATGCTATCGGCAATGCTGAAATCGTACGGTGGGAAGATGAATTTGTTCGTCCACCCGTTGTACGGCTTCATGTGGTTCTCGGTGCTCACACTGCTTTCGATGGCGCGCATGGTGGTGGTACCAATGGCGCATACCCGCTTCTTGGTGTCCTTCGCAAGGTTCACGATATCGCACGCTTCCTTATCGATGATCACTTGTTCGCTGTCGGTCTTATGCTTCGTAAGGTCTTCCACTTCCACTGGACGGAAGGTGCCCAAGCCGACGTGCAAGGTGATCTCCGCAAAGCGGATCCCCTTCAGTTCCAAACGCTTCATCAACGTTTTGCTGAAATGTAGCCCCGCTGTAGGTGCAGCAACAGCTCCTTCGTGCTTGGCGAAGATGGTCTGGTAACGCTCCGCATCGCTGGGTTCCGTTTCGCGCTTGATGTAGCGCGGCAGCGGTGTTTCTCCCATTTCAGTGATCGCGGCCTTGAACTCTTCGTAGGTGCCATCGAACAGGAAGCGCAGGGTGCGCCCACGGCTCGTCGTGTTGTCGATCACCTCGGCGACCAACTCATCGTCTTTGCCGAAATAGAGTTTGTTCCCGATCCGGATCTTACGGGCGGGATCCACGATCACATCCCACAACAGGCTGTCGCGGTTCAATTCGCGGAGCATGAACACTTCGATCTTGGCACCGGTCTTCTCCTTGTTGCCCCACATACGGGCCGGGAAAACCTTGGTGTTGTTCAGAATGAAGGTGTCACCCTCGTCGAAATAGTTCAGGATGTCCTTGAACTTCTTGTGTTCGATCTTGCCGTCCTTGCGGTGCAGCACCATCAATTTGCTACCGTCGCGGTCCTTGGTGGGATAGAGTGCGATCTGCTCCTTGGGCAGATCGAATTTGAAAGAATTGAGTTTCATGTGTAGATCCGGCTTACGGGCCGGTCCGAGTTTTTGGGGGGCCGAAGGTACTACGATCCTAAGCCTTTGGGAAAATGCCTAGCAAACAAGGGGTTACCGCTCGGGAGCGATCCTTTCGCCCCACTGCAAGGGACCAAGTGCCTGATCCACATGGTGTTCACCGATCCTGGTGCGGCGCAGAGCACTCAAATAGGCGCCACAACCCAAATTCTGCCCTATGTCATGCGCAAGGCTGCGGATATAAGTGCCCTTTCCAACATCCGTAATGAAATCGACCTCTGGGCCGCGTATTGCTTTGACCTCCAGCCGGGTGATCTCCACCTCACGCTCCGGCATATCCAGCATATGGGCGCGTTCTTCATCTCGGGCCAAGAAGTAGGCGCGTTCCCCTTCAAATCGTTTTGCCGAAAAATTAGGAGGTCGCTGCATTTGTTTCCCGACGAACCGAGCGAATACTGAACGAATGGTCACCTCATCCAAATGCTCCCACGGCTCGGGATCCTGTGGGTCCGTTTCCAGATCGTAGCTGGGCGTGGTGTGGCCCAAGGTGATCGTTCCGGTGTAGGTCTTTCCCTCCCCGGTGATCAACGGCAGCTTTTTGGTGAACGGCCCGTAGGCCAAGATCAACAGGCCGGTCGCCAAGGGGTCCAAGGTGCCTGCATGCCCCACCTTCAGTTTACGACCCGCGGCGATCCGTAGCGCGATCCGCAATTTGCCCACCACGTTGAAACTGGTCCAGGTCAAGGGCTTGTCGACCAAGAGGAGGCCGCCTGTATCGGGGGATATTTGGGTTGAAGAAGGCACTTCAGGCGGCTCGGTGTAAGAAAGGTGAAAGGTGATCCGCCCAACCCCTACATCATCTGCATTTCGATGCCCATGGTGTAAAGTGCAATGATCACGCCACCAACAACGATGCGGTACCAGCCGAAGGCCTTGAACCCATTCTTGCTAAGGAACGTGATGAAGGTGCGGATCGCCACGATAGCCACGATGAAGGCCACCACATTGCCGATCGCGAAAAGCTGGTAGTGCTGCGCGGTGAATTCGCCCCCATCTTTCACGTAATCGTAAAGCGATTTCACTGTAGCACCGAACATGGTGGGCACGGCGAGAAAGAAACTGAATTCCGCAGCGAACTTCCGCGAAAGGCCTTGGGTCATGCCGCCAATGATCGTGGAAGCCGAACGGGAAACACCCGGTACCATGGCAAGACATTGGAAAATGCCGATGATCACGGCTTGCTTGTAGCTCACCGGCTTGTCATCTTCCTCAGCACCACCCGGCGCCCATTTGTCGATGAAAAGGAACACGATTCCACCGATGACGAGCATAACGGCCACCACCATGATGTTCTCCAGCAATAGGTCGATCGTGTCCTTCAAAAGAAGACCAGCGACCACTGCTGGCAAGAACGCAACGAACAGTTTCAGGTAGAAATCGATGCTCTGGAAGAAGCGTTTCCAGTAGAGTGCGATCACGGAAAGAATGCCCCCGAATTGGATCGCAACGGTGAACAGTTTTACGAAGTCATCCTGTTGGATCCCCATGATGGTGGACCCGATGATCATGTGCCCTGTGCTCGAAATGGGCAGAAATTCGGTGATCCCCTCGATGATCGCGAGGATGATCGCTTGCAGGATCGTCATCAAGACGTCTTGTCCGCTACCGATTTCTTCAGGATGGCATAGACCACGAAAAGATACCCGGCCAAAACCACGATCGGCGCCACGGTGATGCGACGCACACTGAAGATCGCGCTCTCATCGAAACTATTCGGATCGCCATTGCCACCACCGGACATCATGATGAAGCCGATGATCACGATGCCAAGGCCGATCAACATGAGCTTGTAATTCGTGGCCGTGAAGGCCATGTCGTTATTGAGATCCGGTTTTGCCATTGTTATCGGGTCAGCTCCAGTGAAGGTCCTCTGAATTCATGCGAAGGTAGCGACGTACAGCGAACCAGGTGGAGATCAAGGAGATCAAGAGGCCCAGCACCAGCACAGCGCCGAAGAGCATGGCCAAGCTACGCATGTCGGTGAAGGCAAGCATGTCGGGCATGTAGTGCTTCACCAGTTGGAGCAAGCCAACGAGCAGGCCGATCGCCAGAACGGATCCGATCACACCTTGCCAAAAACTTTGCCCCAAGAACGGCTTTTTGATGAACCATTGCGTTGCGCCCACCAAGTGCATGGTGCGGATCAGGAAGCGTTTGCTGTAGATCGCCAAGCGGATGGTGTTATTGATCAAGGCGATCGCGATAATGAGCAACAGCACCGAGAACCCTAAGACGAACAAGCTCAGGCGCCCCACATTGGCATCGATGTTCTCCACCACAGCAGCGTTGTAGGCTACCTCCTGCACGCGTTGATCCCCTTCAAGCTGTTCGACGATCCATTTCAGGCTATCCGGTTGGGCGTGGTCGGCCTTCAACCTCAATTCCACGGAAGGCAAAAGCGGATTACTGCCTAACACCCCGATGAAATCCTCGCCAAGGTCCTGTTTCAATTGTTCGGCGGCCTGGTCGGCGGTCACGTAACGGGTCTCGAAGGTGTATGGCTGCGTGTCCAGTTCCTTGCGGAATTGCATCACGTCCACCTCCTTCAGGTCGCGCTTCAGGAAGAGCTCTACCCGAACGTTCTCCTTGAAGTAACGCTCCAAGGCTTGTGCGTTCAATACCAGAAAGCCCAACACACCCAGCATGAACAGCACCAGCGCAATGCCGATCACCGTGCCTACACCCGCAGATCGCGTGCGTGCCTTATTGTGGCGGTCCGTACTCATTAGGCGGCGAAGGTAATCGTGGGCGGGGAACGACGATCACCACCGCGAAGCCCGCTACATTTGGGGCCGTGGCAAGTGAACATGCAGTACGACCATAAACGCATAGAGCAAGAGTGGAGGGACCGGTGGAAAGCCGAGAAGACCTACCATGTTGAGAACGATCCGTCCAAACCGAAGTATTATGTGCTGGACATGTTCCCTTACCCCAGTGGTGCCGGTTTGCATGTAGGCCATCCGCTCGGCTACATCGCCAGCGATATTGTTGCGCGCTACAAGCGGCACAGCGGTTTCAACGTGCTGCACCCCATGGGCTACGACAGCTTTGGCCTGCCTGCGGAACAATATGCCATCCAGACCGGACAACATCCTGCAAAGACCACCGAGATCAACCTCGCACGTTACCGGGAGCAATTGGATCGGATCGGTTTCAGCTTCGATTGGGACCGCGAGGTGCGTACCAGCGACCCCAACTATTACAAGTGGACGCAGTGGATCTTCCTACAGCTCTTCGATAGCTGGTATGACACGGCGCAGGACAAGGCGCGACCGATCGCTGAACTTATCGCACGATTCGAGGAACGTGGCTGCAAAGGCCAAGATGCCAGTGTGCTCACCGGCGACATCGAGGAGTTCGTGGGCGAGTTCGACGCTGCGGAATGGAAAGCCTTCGACGAACGCACGAAGCAACTGGTGTTGCAGTATTTCCGCTTGGCCTACCTCAGTGATGCTTGGGTGAATTGGTGTCCTGCGCTCGGCACGGTGCTGGCCAACGACGAGGTGAAAGATGGTGTGAGTGAACGCGGCGGCCATCCGGTGGAACGCAAGAAGATGCGGCAGTGGAGCATGCGCATCACCGCGTATGCACAACGATTGCTTAATGGTTTGGACGACTTGGATTGGAGTACTTCATTGAAAGAATCCCAGCGCAATTGGATCGGGCGGAGTGAAGGAGCTCTCGTCCGCTTCGCCCTCACCCCCAACCCCTCTCCCAAGGAGAGGGGGGGAATGCCGTCTGATCCACAGGCCGACTCCGAGGGGGAGCGGAATTCTGCTACGGAGCGACCTGCTTATCTGACTGCGGATTTCAAAAGTGCTTCCGAGTTGCAGCAATTCGCCCGCGACAATAGAAAGGAGCCTACTGAAGCGGAAGATCGACTTTGGCAAGTAATTCGGGGAAGTGCAACTGGTGGCCGGATCCGGCGCCAACATGTTATTGATAAGTACATCGTGGATTTTGTATCACTTCCGAAACAGTTGGTGATCGAGGTGGATGGTGATATCCACGAGCACCAAGAGGATGAGGACTCCGGCAGAACGCACATGTTGCAGGAGCTAGGATTTGAAGTCATTCGCTTTACCAATCAAGAGGTAATGGCAGATGCCATAGCGGTAAGAGAAAGCATCATTGTTGCATTATCCAAGCGGCCTGACTTTAACACGACACGGCATTCACCCCTCTCCTCGGGAGAGGGGCAAGGGGTGAGGGAAATCGAAGTCTTCACCACCCGCCCAGACACCCTCTTCGGTGTCTCCTTCCTAACCCTAGCACCGGAGCACGAACTTGTTTCCATTCTCACCACCGACGAACGCCGCGCAGAAGTCGAGGCCTACGTGAAAACCGCCAGCAACCGCAGCGAGCGCGACCGGCAAGCCGATGTCGAGAACGTGAGCGGTGTGTTCACTGGATCCTATGCGAAGCATCCGTTCACCGGGGCCGATGTACCGATCTGGGTAGGTGATTACGTGCTCGCCGGTTATGGTACCGGTGCTGTGATGGCCGTGCCCGGTGGCGACCAACGCGACTGGCGTTTCGCGAAACATTTTCCGGAATTGCGAGAAACGATCGTGGCTGTAACGGTAGGCGCCAACATTGAAAAAGAAGCAGACGAACGAAAAGATGCGACCATTTGTAGCGAAGGGTTCTTGAAGGGCTTGAAAGTGCCTGAAGCGATCACTCGTGCGATCCAAGAATTGGAAAAATTGAACGCTGGAGAAGGCCGGATCAACTTCCGGTTGCGCGATGCCGCATTTGGTCGCCAACGCTACTGGGGTGAACCTATCCCGGTCTACTACAAGGACGATATCCCTTACGCCGTCAAGGAGGAACACCTTCCTCTTATTCTACCTGAAGTCGACAAATTCCTTCCGACAGAAGATGGTGAACCTCCTCTCGCACGTGCAACGGATTGGCATTACTCCCCTCTCGTTGGGAGAGGGGCCGGGGGTGAGGGACACTACCCGCTCGAAACCACCACCATGCCCGGTTGGGCCGGCAGCAGCTGGTATTTCCTGCGCTACATGGACCCGAAGAACGAGGGCCGTTTCGCATCGCTAGAAGCCATCAAGTACTGGGGCCAGGTCGATCTGTACATGGGCGGTAGCGAACACGCCACCGGCCACTTGCTCTACTTCCGTTTCTGGACCAAGTTCCTGCATGACCGCGGGTGGCTGCCTTTTGATGAACCTGCTAAGAAGTTGGTGAATCAGGGGATGATCCAGGGAGTGTCTCAAAGCGTAGGCGTGGCTTACGTTAGTCTCGATCACATGGTGACGAAAGAGAATCGTGGAATGAGAATTCCCCTAAGAGAGGGAGGATATTTTGAGTTCATGAACTCTCATAAATTCCTGCGCTACAACGAGGAGGGTGTTCCAATCGCTCAGACTGTACTAATGGAGGCCGATGCGAAACTGCTTCGTGACTTTGAAGGAATGAACCGTCTCTACGCGCAGGAGATTAATGTTCCAGTGCAAGTTGTTGTAGACGGCACGTTGAATGTCGTGGATTATATGAAGTCGTTGGAGGGCCAGAAACATGAAGATGCCGTATTCGTCAGTGAGGCTGGTGTGTGGCATGAAGGTAAGTTCACCCCTTTCGCTGGTGCTGAACCACTTGGTGTGCGCACCAAACCGGTGGTCGAGAAAATGTCCAAGTCGAAGTTGAACGTAGTCAACCCCGACGACATCATTTCAAAGTACGGCGCCGACACACTCCGCCTCTATGAAATGTTCCTCGGTCCCATCGAACAAAGCAAACCGTGGGACACCAACGGCATCGAAGGCACCTTCCGATTCCTGCGCAAATTCTGGAACCTGTTCCGGATCAGCGGTGATCCAAACGCACCATCTTCAACAGATGCACCCGTAGCGTCGA
>Ga0209582_1000383_pt1 | contig 30998 bp, 26 predicted proteins | sample KloWWTmetKNB5Kit_FD_187176 | JGI IMG/M metagenome (GOLD analysis project Ga0209582, IMG submission 187176) | Active sludge microbial communities from Klosterneuburg, Austria, studying microevolution and ecology of nitrifiers - Klosterneuburg... | ecosystem: Engineered > WWTP > Aerobic digester >...
TCCCTTATTTATAATTGGTATCATACAGGGCGTGGTGGGTTACCAGGTATATAAAACTGCAGATGAATATAGAAAAGACAATGTGTTTGCTTATGATTTAAACCCGGCAAAACTGGAAAGCCAGGAAATGGCAAGAATGCAAAAAGTAAAAAAGCGGTTAACTATTTTGCTCATTGCAGAAGCATCGTTTTTTGTAACTGCGGTAGTTTTACTTTTGGTTTATAAAAATAATGCAGGCGCTGCAATATGGCGTGGGCTTGCCTTTGGGTTAATGTTGCAGGCGATTGTTTCTTTTGGCTTTAACCTGCAGGCTGGTAACCGGGCAAAAATTTATTTAAACGGCCTCCAATCTTTTTTTAAAATGAAACCTTAGTTAATGCTACTTATGGAAAATAAGGGCAACTTTTTTGCAAAAACTATTTCAGGCTTACAGCCATGGCAAAGGCTTGCAGTATCCTGTGTAGGTGCTGCAATCACTTATGTATTGTTGCGTTATTCCGTAAATCCGCTTAACCGCTATTTTGTACTGTTAATCACCTGGGATGTATTTGCCGTTGTATATTTAATTTGTTGCTGGGTAGTATTAATCAACTTAAAACTGCCGGTTTTAAAACAAAATGCTTCGCAGGAAGATGGGAGCAAATGGATGGTATTTGTACTGCTGATCCTTTTTTCTATTGCCGGGCTATTTATCATCATGCTGCTGCTGAGTAAAAATATTGTGGATGTGCCCCGGCTTCCATTAACCCTGGGCGCTGTTGCCGGTATGTTTTTTTCCTGGCTTATTGTGCATACTATTTTTTCTTTTCATTATGCCCATTTGTATTATAAAAATAATAGTAAAAGTGGCGGCTTGGTATTTCCGGGCAACCATGAGCCCGATTATCTTGATTTTGCATATTTTTCCATAGTAATTGGTTGCACTTTTCAGGTGTCTGATGTGGAAGTAACTTCACGTCAAATACGGCACCTGGTGTTGTTGCATGGCTTGCTGGCTTTTATTCTCAATACCTTTGTGGTAGCTTTAAGTATCAATATTATGCTGGGTTTTATACAGCATACGGCATAAAAAAAGCCCGCTGTTGCAGGCTCAGTATTGTGGGGTTATAGAATTAGGGTTTTACCGCTTCTTTAGCTTTTTCGGTTCCTTCTTTTACCACTTCTTTGGCTTTTTCCATACCTTTTTCAGCGCCTTCCTTAACGGTTGTGCCCACTTCTTTTGCACCTTCAGCAACTGCATTTGCGGCATCTTTGGCACCTGCTACCACTTTAGCACCGGTTTGCTGGGCGGCATCTACTACATTACTTACAGCTGAGTCCATTTTTGTTGCCACGCTTGATGTGTCTGTTGTTACAGGTGCGGTTGAATCGGCCGCAGGCGTTTCTGTTTTGTTTTCATTTTTAGAATCGTTGCAGGCAATAAATAAAGTAACAAGTGCTGCAACAGCCATAATTTTTTTCATTTACAAAGGTTTTTTTTTGATTTTTAATTTTTAAGTAAATGCATAAACGTATAGGTAATAACTAATATTTTATAGAATTATCTTTTTTATGTTTTTTTTAAAAAAATACGGTTTTAGGGCTTGCTTTCGGCAATAATGTCAGTTTTTTTGCACGGAATAGTTTTTGTAACAATGTTCAAGTAAAATTTTATAGAAAATGACAATGTCAATTTTAATGGTTTCGGTGGTTTTTATGGTCATCGGAATGATTGTTCAGGGCAGGTTAAGGAGCAAGTTTGCCCAATACAGTAAAATGCCGGTGAGTGGAGGCCTTAATGGAGCCGAAGTAGCAGAAAAAATGCTAAAAGATAACGGCATTTTCGATGTAAAAATTACCTCGGTTCAGGGCCAGCTTACCGACCATTACAACCCTGTGAATAAAACAGTGAATTTAAGTGAAGATGTGTATAATGGCCGTAGCGTTGCTGCCGCAGCCGTTGCTGCACACGAATGCGGCCATGCGGTACAGCATGCAAAAGCTTATTCAATGCTCACTTTAAGAAGTAAGCTTGTACCGTTGGTGCAGGTGAGCAGCAATTTTAGCCAGTGGATAATACTTGCCGGCCTGGGCCTTGGTTTTGGCTCTGGCAATAATACCATCCTGTTAGTGGGCATTGCCTTATTTGCCCTCTCAACCTTATTTGCTGTAATTACCCTGCCGGTTGAGTTTGATGCATCCAACAGGGCGCTTGCATGGATGCAAAATGCCAGTATTACATCATCCCGTGAGCAGGAGGGCGCCAAAGATGCTTTAAAATGGGCAGCGCTTACCTATGTGGTTGCTGCATTGGCATCAATTGCCATGCTGCTGCAATATGTAATGATATTTTTAGGCAGACGAGACGATTAAAAGAAGAGTATGATGTTCCTGGTAAATGAATAATCAAAATAACATTTAGAACTTTTAATTATCTTACAAACTTTAATAAACAAAAATGGATATACAAAAAGAATTTGAAAAATATGCCGTAAAGCATAAGGGCATTAGTGGCAATACGCTGCATAGTTATCAAACCCAAAACGCTGCAAAAATTAATAATGGTGCTAACCCTTATATAGTAACCGGCCTTACGCCAAATATTATTGAAGAAAGACCCATGAATGTGGCCGTAATGGATGTATACAGCAGGCTGATGATGGACAGGATTATTTTTCTGGGTTATCCTATAAGCGATGAAGTGGCCAATATTGTAACCGCCCAGCTTTTATTTTTAGAAAGTACCGATCGTACAAAAGATATCCAAATGTATATCAACAGCCCCGGCGGTAGTGTACATGCAGGCCTGGGCATGTATGATACCATGCAGTTTATTTCGCCGGATGTAGCCACCATTTGCATTGGCATTGCTGCAAGTATGGCGCAGGTGCTTATGTGTGCCGGTACCAGGGGCAAGCGTACGGCATTAAAGCATAGCCGCATTATGATGCACCAGCCAAGCGCTGGCGCAGGAGGCCAGGCTTCGGATATTGAAATTACCGTAAACCAGATACGCACCCTAAAAAAAGAACTTTACGAAATTATAGCTTTGCACACAGGCCAGTCTGTAGATAAAGTAGCCTTAGATTGCGATAGAGACAAATGGCTCACTGCATTTGAAGCCAAAGAATATGGCCTTGTAGATGAAGTGCTGCTTACCAACCCCAAAAAAGAAAAAAAATAAAATCACCTGCAAATAATAGTACAATGAAAATAAGGTTCGAAGAAGAAGAAAACCCGGAAGTAACTGCACCGGAAAATCCCATGGAAAAAATGATTGGCGGATGGCGCTTCGATAAAAAATTTATTGAACAGCGAAAAATATTTTTGTGGGGCCCGGTAGAAGATAAAAGTGCAAAAGATATTACCGACCGCCTCTTATACCTCGAAGCCCTTGATCCCGGAAAAGAAATTACTTTTTATATCAATAGCCCCGGCGGTGTAGTAACCAGCGGCATGGTAATTTACGATACCATGCAAATGATTTCATCTCCCGTAAGTACCGTATGCATGGGCATGGCGGCAAGTATGGGGAGTATTTTGCTAAGTGGTGGTCAAAAAGGCAGGCGCTTTATTTTTCCGCATGGAGAAGTAATGATACACCAGCCCAGCGGTGGTGGCCGAGGCACCAGCGCCGACCTGGAAATTATGGCCGTGCAAATGCAAAAAGCCAAAGATATGGGCGCAAAAATCCTCGCCGGTAACTGCGGCCACAGCGTAGAAAAAATTATGAAAGATTTTGACAGGGATTACTGGATGGATGCAAAAGAAAGCGTTGCCTATGGTATTGTAGATGGTATACTGGATAAGATTTAAACTTCTGCTGTTTTCCTATTTTACTTCATCCCGCTATCCAGCAAAATCAGTTGCGTTATTTCCAAAGGGTTAAAATTATTATCACTTATTACCAGCAGTGAACGGTTGCCGTTTTTTAACCTTGGGCCAAAGCTTATGCCTTCCAGGTTGTCTATCCTCATTTTTAAAGTAGAAAAATTAAAGAGCAATTTTTTCTTTACAGGGTTTAATGCTGGTTTTAATACAAGTGATGAATCGCCTTTAATATCTGTTGCGTTACGTAAATCGGCTAAATAAATTTTTACCTGCAGGTCATTTTCATAGCCGGTAGAAAAAGAACGTTCCATTACCAGCAATTCAATTTCGTTTAGGGCAAGTATCGAAGAAATTCCATTTACCATAAAACCGCCTTCTTTTTTAGGTTTTTGGGCCACGGCATCCAAAGGGTAGGCATACTGGGCAGTATTTTCTTTTGTTGCCAAATCATATTTTAAGATACGGCTCCAATAATCTTTTTTTTCCAACCCGGCTTCTTCGCCATCATTGTATAGCGGGCATTCTGTACTAATAAAAACCGTGTTATAATTATTGGTAAAAGCAATGCCTTCAAAAACACCGTTTCGCCTTGGGCCATTTTCTACAGGCTTCATTTTATAAATTTCCGGAACAGGTAGTTCATACAGCAATTTACCGTTGGTATCGGCTATATTTATAGAAGGGTTTTGCAAAATGTTTTTTTCTTTCCCCAAAAATCTTTCGCCCTCGTTGCTCCAAATAATATTGTTTTGAATGGGGTTATAGCGCATTTCTTCGGGGTCGGGTGCATTTCCGTCCCCTGCCTTTGCCTTGGGGTAAATCCTGCCGTCTTCATAGCGCAGGGTATCTACAGCAGTAAGGGTAAAGTTTTCAATTTTATTATTATTGATGTCGAACCTGGCTTTGTAAAACCTGCAGGGGTTTATTTTTCCCTTGTCGTCGCAAATAAAATAAAACTGGTTGTGTACAGAGTCATAGTCAATGCTGGAAAAACCGCCGGCAAATGTATTTTGAAAAGATGTTAAATACGGCATTATATATTGGTCTAAATAGGTAATGCCTTTAGGTTGTTTTTTATGGTTTATTTTCTTTTGGGCAGTAGATGCAAAGGGTAAAATAAATACCAGGGCAAAAACAAAAAGATAGTATAGCAAAAATTTTAACTTCATGTGTGCGCTGTGTTACTGCAAATATAAAATATTGATCCATGAGTTTTTAACAGCCGGTTTTATTTTACAAAAACTTAATTTTTTTTAACCGGTGAAACATCATTTTTTTTTATTTGTTACTTCCTTACCTTTGAAGCAAGCTAACAGTTTATATATATGTCACAGCAATCAGAATTAATACAAGAGGTAGTGATAAAGTTTGCAGGCGATAGTGGGGATGGTATGCAACTTACAGGGAGCCAGTTTACCAACAACTCTGCATTATTGGGTTTAGATCTTGCCACATTTCCCGATTTTCCGGCAGAAATAAGGGCGCCAATAGGAACGCTTCCCGGAGTAAGCGGTTACCAGTTGCGTTTCAGCAGCGACCGCATTTTTACACCAGGTGATGCTTTTGATGTGTTGGTGGCCATGAATGCCGCCGCTCTTAAAGTAAACCTTAAATCGCTTAAAAAAGGGGGAAAAATTATTGCCAATATTGACGGATTCGACCAAAAAAATTTAAGGCTTGCCAATTATGCCGAAGGCGCCAATCCTATGGAAGATGGTACACTCGAAGGGTATAGTGTGATAAAAATGGACGTTACCAAAATGACCCGTGAAGCACTGAAGGATATTACCATGGGCGTTAAGGAAAAAGACCGGGCCAAAAATATGTTTGTACTCGGTTTTTTATACTGGATGTATAACCGGGACATGGATTATACCCTGAAATTTTTAAAAGAAAAATTTTCTAAAAAGCCCGAAATTCTGGAAAGTAATATGAGGGTTTTGCAGGCCGGGTATCATTATGGAGATACTACAGAAACCCATTCGGGCAGGTATATGGTACAAAAAGCCAAAATGGATGCCGGTGTTTACCGTTCCATTATGGGCAACCAGGCTATAGCTTACGGCTTAATTGCAGCAGCAGAAAAAAGCGGTTTGCAGTTATTTCTCGGCTCTTATCCCATTACACCGGCTTCGGATATTTTACATGAACTGAGCCGCCATAAAAATTTTGGTGTTAAAACCTTCCAGGCCGAAGATGAAATAGCGGCTGTAGCTTCAGTAATTGGCGCAAGCTATGGTGGCGCCTTGGGAGTTACTACTACAAGCGGCCCGGGCCTTGCTTTAAAAGCAGAAGCAATGGGCCTTGCTGTAATGCTGGAAATTCCACTGGTAATTATTGATGTGCAGCGGGGCGGGCCAAGCACCGGCTTGCCTACAAAAACCGAGCAAAGCGATTTATTGCAAGCTTATTATGGCCGAAACGGCGAATGCCCCATGCCTGTAATTGCCAGCAGTAAACCTAGCGATTGTTTTGATGTGGCTTTTGAAGCAGTGCGTATTGCTGTTCAGCACATGACGCCGGTAATTCTTTTAAGCGACGGCTATATTGCCAATGGCGCCGAACCCTGGAAATTTCCGCAAAGTAACCAACTGCCCGAAATTAAAGTGCGCTTTAAAACCGAGCTTGCAGAAAATGAAGAAAAGTTTCAACCCTACCAGAGAGATGAAAAATTGGTGCGCCCATGGGTAATTCCCGGAACCCCGGCATTGGAACACCGCATTGGAGGCATTGAAAAACAAAACATCACCGGTAATATTAGTTACGACCCCGAAAATCATCAGTTGATGGTGAAAATCCGACAGCAAAAAGTAGATGATATTGCTCAATATATTCCAGAACAACAATTAGATAGCGGACCCGATAAAGGGAAGGTGCTGGTAATTGGGTGGGGAAGCACTTATGGTGCTATTAAAACGGCCTGTGAAGAATTGCAGGCACAGGGTAAAAAAGTTGCCCATGCCCAGCTTCGGTATATAAGGCCTTTTCCTAAAAACCTGGGAGAAATTATTAAAAATTTCGATACCGTTTTGGTACCCGAATTAAATAACGGGCAGTTGGTGAAAATTATACGGGATCAATATTTTGTAGATGCAAAAGCTTACAACAAAATTATGGGCATCCCTTTTACAAAAGCAGAACTGGTAGAAGAAATAGGTAAATTGCTTTAAGTGCTCATGAGCCTGCCAAACGAAAAATGAAATGATGGTTATAGATTTAGCGCTATAATTTTAAATGATAATATGCAGCTACGGTCGTACCTTCAAAATGCCCTGCATCTTTTTTATCCGCACCTGTGCTGTGGCTGCGGCTCCGATATTTTACCGGAAAATGAAATGCTTTGCATTAAATGTATTGCCCATTTACCCTTCACACAATTTGAATCTATTGAAGGAAATAGTATAGAAAAAATTTTTTACGGCAGGGTAAAAATAGAATCAGCCTACAGCCTTTTATATTTCTCCCGGCACCAGTTGGTGCAGCAACTCATTCACCAGTTTAAATATGGAGGTAATAAAAAATTGGGAGAATTCCTTGGTCAAATAATGGGATATGCCATGCAAAAAAGTAAGCGGTTTGCGGCTGTGGAAATACTGGTACCATTGCCATTACATGCCGAAAAAGTATTTAAAAGGGGCTTTAACCAGGCCGAAATTCTTTGTAAAGGCATGCAGCAGGTAACAGGCCTGCCTATTGCCGATACCATTTCGGTAACCCGTGAAAAATACACAGAAACCCAAACAAAAAAGCACAGGGTAGAAAGGTGGCAAAATGTAGAAGACAGCTTTGCGGTGCACAATCCCGGTTTATTACAAAATAAGCATGTACTTATAGTTGACGATGTAATTACCACCGGTGCCACGCTGGAATCCTGCGCTACGGCAATGCAGCATATTGAAGCCGTTACCATAAGTATTGCCACGCTTGCCATAGCAAGTAAATAACATTAACTATCTTGTGCATTGGCAATCACCTCATTTATGAAATTAGTTACCTCAGGGTTTTTCTTTGTTATTCTTGCAACAATAGTTTTGGGTACTGCAATGCATTCCTGCTCCAAAGATTCTTTGTCTTTTGACAGGGGTCTGTATGTTTCTGCCGATACCTTATTTTACGATACGGTTTTTACAGGCGCCGGCTCTGTTACCCGTTCTTTTAAAATTATTAACGGCAATTCCAACGATGTTATTCTTTCTTCCGTAAAAATAATGGGCGGCAATACCTCCTCTTTTAAAATGAATATTAACGGAACGCCAGGAGCAGAACAAACAGCTATTTCCATACCTGCCAACGACAGTATTTATGTTTTTGTTTCGGCATTTATTAATCCCAATGCCATAAATGCACCTTTTTTAGAAAGAGACAGTATTGCTTATACTTTTAATGGCAATACCCACTTTGTTCAGTTGCAGGCTTATGGCCGCAATGCAAATTTTTTATGGAATGATACCATAAGCAACAATTCATTTTGGAACAGCCCATTGCCTTATGTAATTATTGGCGGGCTTACCATAAGCGAAAACAGCACATTAACTATTCCCGAAGGCACAAGGGTTTATAGCGCCGCCAATGCCGAAATTACCGTAATGGGAACCTTGCAGGTAAACGGTACAAAAGATGCACCCGTAATTTTTGCCGGCGACAGGCTCGATGAACCCTATAGCCATTACCCGGCAGGCTGGAAAGGCATTCGCTTTATGGAAAACAGTAAAGACAATACTCTTGTTTTTGCCCAAATAAAAAATGCTGTTAATGGTATTTCGGTATTTGCACCTTCGGTAAATACAATCCCAAAACTTACCCTTCAGCAATGCATTATTGATAATGCTTACGAAGCCGGACTGTATGCAGTAAATTGTTTTGTAAACGCCAATAATTGTTTAATCAGCAATTGCAATATAAACCTGCAAATTGAAAAAGGGGGAACCTATAATTTTACAAACTGTACCATTGCTGCTTATCCCACAATATTTATTGCTCATACCGGGCCCGGCACTTTTTTGCAGGACTTTACTGTAGAAAACAGCAGTACAGTTTATGGCGCAATGGATGCTGTATTTACCAATTGTATTTTTTGGGGAAGCGAAACTAATGTTATTAACGAATTTGAAGTAGCCAAAGAAGGAAGTTTATCGTTTTCTATAATACTGGAAAATTGTATTTATAAAGGCAGCGACCCTCAAAATTGTACGCTTACGGGTTGCCTGCCCAATGCCGACCCGGTTTTTACCGCCACCGAAATTGCCGATAATATTTTTGACTTTCATTTATCCGATGGCTCTCCGGCAATTGATGCAGGAATTAGTACTTTGTTTTCTTCAGATTTAGATAATAATAACCGAAGTATTGGAAATACCGATATCGGATGTTATGAAAAACAATAGGTAAAGGTTACAGATTTTTATTGTATAATAATTTTTTATGAAAAATATTTTTCTTGTAGTGATATCTTTATTGATGCTGGCCTGTAACCAGCAGGCAGGCAATGCAGTTACGGCTATTCACAATACTGCATCTTCAAAAAATACCGCTTCGGTTTACCAGTTTTCGGTAGCAGCTTTAGATGGCGGTGTTATACACTTCTCCGATTTTAAAGGAAAAAAAATACTCATTGTAAATACAGCATCAAAATGTGGTTACACGCCGCAATATAAGGAGTTGGAAGCGCTTTACGAAAAGTATAAAAATAAATTAGTGGTAGTTGGTTTCCCGGCCAACAATTTTATGAACCAGGAGCCTGGCTCCAATGCCGAAATTAAAGAATTTTGTACCCAAAATTATGGCGTTACATTTCCCATGGCCCAAAAAATTTCGGTAAAAGGAGATGATATTGCCCCCATTTATATCTGGCTTACGCATAAAGAAAAAAATAACGTGTTGGATGCCGAAGTGGGCTGGAATTTCAATAAATTTTTACTCGATGAAGAAGGGAAATTGATAGCGCATTTTGGGAGCAAGGTAAAACCTTTGGATGATGAAATTGTTTCCCGGCTGTAATTCGTCTGCCTTTTTTTCAACATATTATGAAACTCAATTTTTTTATTTGCCGTACTGGCAAAAAAAGCCAAATTTGCAGCTATGCAATTTTCCGAAATTATTGGCCAAAAACCTCTTACCGAACATTTAGTGCAAATGGTAAAGCAAAATCGGTTGAGCCATGCTTTATTGTTTTTGGGGAGAGAAGGCAGCAGTGCATTAAATATAGCTCTAGCCTTTACACAATTTATTGTATGCGAAAGGCAAAACGGTAAAACCACAGTTGCACCTGCTCCATCGCTTTTTGCCGAAGAAAGTACAACCGCTGCATCCGAAAAAAAAAATGAATACCTGCATGATTCATGTGGCGTTTGCCCGGCGTGCATTAAAGCTTCAAAATTTATTCACCCCGATATACATTTTTGTTATCCTGTAGTAACCAGAAAGTCGGGTGAACAACCGGTAAGTACCGACTATATTGTTGAATGGAGAAAATTTATTACCGATAAACCTTATGGCAATGCTTATGACTGGCTGCAGTTTATAGGCGCAGAAAATAAGCAAGGCAATATTACCGCAAAAGAGTGCAACGAAATTATCCATAAAATGAGCCTCAAAAGCTTTGAGGCAGAATATAAAATCCTCATCCTTTGGATGCCCGAATACCTGGGTTCAGAAGGAAACAAGCTTCTCAAGCTTATTGAGGAACCGCCACCTAATACCCTTTTTATTTTTGTGGCCGAAAACGAATCTTTAATACTGTCCACCTTGCTCAGTCGGTTACAATTGGTAAAATTTCCGCCGCTAAACGATGCCGATATAGCTCAGGCACTCGAAAAGCAATATGAAGATTTAGCTACTGTCAGGGCATTGCAAATTGCCTCTATTAGTGAGGGTAACTATAGGGAGGCGTTGCTTCATTTACAAAATTCGGGTGAAGACGACTGGGAAATTATGCTTAGGAATTGGCTAAATACTATTATTAAAACCGGTACGGCAGCGCAGGTAAAATGGATTGAAGAAGCAGCAAAGCTGGGAAGGGAAAAACAAAAGCAATTTCTCAAATACTTCCTTAGGTTATTGCAGGAAGCCATAAGGCTGGAAATAATGGGAACCAACCAGCCGGGTACCTCAGAAGCTATGTCTTCAACTATTGAATTAGCCTTAAAATTCAATAATATTTGTGCAATGGAACAAAAAGAAGCTATAATGAAAGAACTGGATTATGCCAGTTATTATATTGAACGTAATGCCAATGCAAAAATCCTCTTTCATGCACTTACTATTAAGTTATTACATATCATTCATAATAAATCAGTAATTTTGGTAAACTGAGGATGTGAACTGGATTTGTGTGAGGGTTGTTTTTAGTAAGTTAACAAGCTTTCAACTCTATATTTAGCATAGTAAGGCCTTGCAGTTTTTTATTGGAAACTGAGGCCTGGTAAATACTTTTTACCATTAAAAGTTAGTGCTTGCTGCATTCTTAAGAAAATAACAAACATTTCCCCAGTTAAATTTTTTTGAAAAGTACAAATGGTTTGTACAAATAATTTTAATGTTAATTATTATTTAATATGTCTTGTGGTTCCTGTGGTACTGGTAAAGTTGGCGGCTGCAACAGCAATGGCGGTTGCTCCAGCGGTGGCTGTAATAGGCTAAATGCTTTCGATTGGCTGGCCAACCTGCCTTTTAGCGATCCGGAGAGCAATTGCAAGGTTCTTGAACTTAGTTTTAACAATGGCAGCCGAAAAGATTTTTTTAGAAATACTACATTGCATTTTTATGAAAAAGGCGATTTACTGGCTGTAGAAGGGGTTAATGGTTTTGATGTAGGCACAGTAAACCTTACCGGAGAACTGGTTCGCCTGCAACTCAAAAAAAACAATGTAGATGAAAAAAGCCCGGAAATAAAAAAGATTTTACGAATTGCCAATGATACCGATTTATCAAAACTAAAAGAAAATAAAGCAAGAGAGAAAGAAGTACTCATACGTAGCCGTGCCATTGCCCGGCAATTAAAGCTGGATATGAAAATGGCCGAAGTGGAAATACAGGCAGACGGAAAAAAGGCAACATTTTTTTACATAGCCGATGACAGGGTTGATTTTAGAGAACTGATAAAATTATTTGCCGGGGAATTTAAAGTAAAAGTTGAAATGCGCCAGATAGGTGCAAGGCAGGAAGCCGGCAAAGTAGGCGGTATTGGCAGTTGCGGAAGAGAACTTTGCTGCAGCACATGGCTTACCGATTTTAAAAGTGTAAATACCAATGCCGCCCGATACCAAAATTTGAGCATCAACCAGGCCAAGCTAAGTGGCCAGTGCGGCAGGTTAAAATGTTGCCTTAATTATGAATTAGACACCTATTTGGATGCACTCCAATTTTTTCCTAACGATGCCGATATGCTTGAAGTGGCAAAAGGAAGAGCTTTTTTAGTGAAAAAAGATATTTTTAAAAATCTGATGTGGTACACAATGGCAGACAGCAATGCACAATACCCATTGGCTATTGAAACCGTAAAACGCATTAAGCAACAAAACAGGGAAGGCATAAGGCCCGAAGAATTAGAAACGGTAGAGGTAGTTTCTAATAAACCAAAAGAAGTAGAACCGGAGTATGCCGACCTGGTAGGCCAAATAAGCCTGCGTAGCCTGGAAAAAAACAGCCGCAAACGCAAGGATAAAGAACGCAGCAGGCAACAGCCGCAAAATTTAAACCGCAGGCCCGATCAAAAAACTTCGCAACAACCAGGCCAGCAAAAAGGGCCACAAAGGCCACCGCAGCATGGCGGCAGGCCAAACCGTGGCCAGCAAGGCCCGCAAAACAGAAACAACCCCAACTTCAACCAACGGAGAAACAAGCCGGGAGATAACCAATAAATAGAGCAACTGTTCTCAATAACCAGTTTTATAAAAGTAAGCAATAATAATTGCCGTATTTTTAAGCATAATTTGTAAATGCATTATGACTATTACTATTAAACACCTTTCTAAACATTACGGAACCCAAAAAGCTGTAGATGATATTTCTTTCCAGGTAAATAAAGGGGAAATTGTAGGCTTTTTGGGCCCAAATGGCGCAGGAAAATCCACTACAATGAAAATGATAACAGGCTACCTTGCGGCAGATGAAGGCGAAATAAAAGTTTGTGATTTACCGGTTACGGAAACCAGTACGGCAACCAGAAAAAAAATAGGCTACCTGCCCGAAGCCAACCCGCTTTACTTTGAAATGTATGTAAAAGAATACCTCTATTTTATTGCCGGCATTCATCAAATTGCACAACCCAAAAAAAGAATTGATGAAGTAACGGCAACCGTAGGTTTATTGCCCGAAGTACATAAAAAAATTGGTCAGCTTAGCAAAGGATACAAGCAGCGGGTAGGCCTTGCCGCTGCATTACTGCATAATCCCGATGTATTGATTTTAGATGAGCCTACCAGCGGGCTCGACCCCAATCAAATTTTGGAAATAAGAAATGTTATTAAGCAACTGGCAATAGATAAAACTATTTTATTTTCAACCCATATTATGCAGGAGGTGGAAGCTATGTGCAGCAGGGTTATCATCATCAACAAAGGGAAAATTGTAGCCGACGGTTCCATTGCCAATTTGCAAAGCAAAAACAACAGCAGGCAAATGGTATTGGTAGAATTTTCGGCAAAAGCAAATGAAAACAGTTTGAAAAATATTCCCGGCGTAACGGATGTTTTTGCAGAAACTAATAACCGTTACAGGCTTGCCTGCGAAAATACCGAGCAGGTAAAAAAGCAATTGCTGCAATGGAGCATAGAAAATAAATTAGATGTGTTGTCTCTGCAAACAATAGAACAAAGCCTCGAAAATATTTTCCGCAGTTTTACCCAAAATTAACTCCTGTTTTTTAACATTATCAAAATACATTTCTTTTTGTTTCGTTCTATCTTCAACACATAATTTATTGGGTATGGAGCAGGCTTATTGCAAAAAGTTGTTTTTAAATGTTTTTTTTATACTGGTTTGTTCCTGCAGCTTTGCCCAATGGTATAACCCCGATAAAGTAAATAAAAAAGCCCTGCAGATAAATGAAAGCGCTTACGAAGCAGCACAGAACGGAAATTATGCCGGGGCCATTACCTTATTAAATAAAGCGCTTGAGGCCGATCCAAAATTTTTGGACGCCATTCTCTCCAAAGCAGGCATATATGGTAATTTGAAAAACTACCAGGCTTCCGTAACAGAATATGAAAATGCATTTGCCCTTGATGCACAATATTCGGGGGTTTATTTATTGCCTTATTCCATATCCCTGGCTGGTACCGCCAATTTTGCAAAAGCGCTGGAAGCAGTAAATAAATTTTTGCAAAATCCCACGCTTAATGCACAAAGTAAAAAAGCCGCAAATTTTCGTAAAAGCACTTATGCCTTTGCTATTGATTATGCATTAAAGCACCCGATAAGCAACCTTGTTTCTGCACCACAAAATTTAGGAGATAGCATCAACTCAGCCGATCTTGAATATTATCCTTCTTTAACCATTGATGGCAAAAGCATGATTATTACCCGGCGCATAAATAGCGACGAAGATTTTTATGTAAGCAATTTAGTGAATGGCGTATGGAGCAAAGCAAATCCTATAGAAGGAAAAGTAAATACCAACCTTAATGAAGGTGCACAAAATATTTCTCAGGATGGGGAATTGCTGGTTTTTACCGGTTGTAATTATCCCGAAGGAAGAGGAAGCTGCGACCTTTATATTTCTTATAAAACAAAAAGCGGCAAATGGACCGAACCGCAAAACCTTCCCGGAATGATCAATACAGAATTTTGGGAATCTTCTCCCTGCTTGTCACCGGATAAAAGGGATTTATATTTTTCCAGTAACCGCCTGGGCGGATTTGGCGGCAAAGATATTTGGGTAAGCCATAATGGCAACAATGGGCGCTGGAACGAGCCCGTTAACCTTGGCCCCGAAGTTAATACCATGGCCGATGAAGGTTGCGCTTTTATACATGCCGATAACCAAACATTATATTTTAACAGTAATGGACACCCGGGATATGGTGCAACCGATTTGTTTTTGAGCAGAAAAACTATGGATGGAAAATGGTCAATACCGGAAAATCTTGGGTACCCTATTAACACAATAGATGATGAAGGCTCGCTTATAGTGGCAAGTGATGGAAAAACCGCTTATTATGCCAGCGATGGCGCAGATACCAAAGGCGGATTGGATATTTATCGTTATCAATTAAGGGAAGATATAAGCGCAGCAAAAACACTTTGGGTAAGCGGAAAAGTTTTTGATAAAAAAACCGGCGTAGGCCTTCCGTCACTGGTGGAATTATTTGAATTAAATTCAAGCCGTATGGTTTCACAATTGCAAACAGATGAGCATGGGAACTATCTTATTACCTTGCCAATTGGTAAAGACTATGTATTTAATGTGAACCGGAAAAATTATTTATTTTATTCCGATAATTTTTCTTTGATGAATAATTCCGCAGATACTGCCTTTCATTTAGACATACCATTGCAACCCATTGAAGCCGGGGCAAGTATTGTGCTCAAAAATATTTTCTTCGACAGCAAAAAATGGGAGCTCAAACCCGAATCGCAAACCGAGTTGAATAAAGTGGTGCAACTGTTGAATGATAACCCTTTGCTTAAAATTGAAATTACCGGCCATACCGATAATGTGGGCAACCCGGCAGATAACCTTAGGCTTTCTGTGGACAGGGCAAAATCTGTAGTGAAATACCTTATTACCAATGGTATTGCAGCAAACAGGCTTATGTCCAAAGGTTTTGGAGAAGCAAAACCAATAGCTCCTAACAGCAGCGAAGAAACCCGTGCCCAAAACAGGAGAACGGAGTTGAAGGTGGTTTCCAGGTAGTAACTATATTTAAAAACTAAACCCTGCAGAAACACCTGCCACCGGCACAAAATACAATACCCATGATTTTGGTGTATTGGGCAGATATTCGTAGCCCTCTTTATCCCGGAATGTAGAAAATAATTTTTGTGCACCACAAAATACATCCAGCATAATACCATTACTAAACCGGTGTTGGTAGCCATAATAATTGGCCATGGCAAACCCGCTGGCTTCATAATCTCTGCGGTAAGTTGCTGTAGGTGTTGTATAAGATGTATAAAAAGAAAATTTTTCAAAACCCATACCCAATGCGCCATAAAACCCCAAAGGCGCTTTTTTCTTTTTAGAAAAAAAGAAGCGGTAATCTGCCCTTGCAGCAAGGGTTTTAAACTCGTTTCCATAAGCTTTGCCAGCAATAAAATTAAGCTGGGCAGTAGATTTTGCCGTAAGTTTTTTTTCGTAAGAAAGCTTTCCCGATAGCAGGAAATAACCCGGTATGTTCAGCTTTACAATATTATTTATGGGTTGCTGACTTTTTGCAGGTAACCGCAAAAAAATAATACAAAGTATAAGGGTAATTTTTATTAAACAGTTTTGCATAAAGTTAATTAAGATCCATCCATAAGATTACCCAGCCCACCCAAAATACTTCCTTCTTCTTTTCTTTTTCCCATTGAGTATTGCAACATTTTTCCTGCAAGCCTGCTAATGGGCAAAGATTGTATCCATACCTTTCCCGGACCTGTTAATAAAGCAAAAAATAATCCTTCGCCGCCAAAAACCCAGTTTTTAATACCTCTTACCATTTCAATATCAAAATCTACAGTTGCGGTATAGGCAACTATACAGCCTGTATCCACTTTTAAAATTTCACCAGGTTGCAATTCTCTTTCGGTAATATATCCGCCGGCATGGGCAAATGCCATTCCGGTACCTTCAAGCTTTTCCATTATAAAACCTTCACCGCCAAAAATTCCCGTACCTAATTTTCGCTGAAACTCAATTCCAATACTTACGCCTTTTGCAGCACAAAGAAAAGCATCTTTTTGGGCAATTATTTTTCCGCCGAGTTGCGACAAATCAAATGCAATAATTTTCCCCGTATAGGGCGCTGCAAAACTTACTCTTTTTTTACTTTGTCCTGTATTGGTAAATGCCGTCATAAATAAACTTTCACCTACCAGCAAACGCTTGCCAGCACTCATTAATTTTCCCAATAAACCACTGTTAGTCTGTTGCTGGCTGCCATCGCCAAAAATGGTTTGCATTTCTATGCCATTATCCATCATCATAAACCCGCCGCTTTCTGCTATGGCCGTTTCCCCGGGGTCGAGTTCTATTTCTACATATTGCAGTTCTTCACCATAAATTTTATAGTCAATATCATGTGTGGCCATAAAGTGATTTTTGCTAAAATTACAATTTTTTTAAAGTACCGATTCGGTATTTTTGCACAATACCAATTATGGAAATTTTATTTTATTAAACTTGCATCTCCATGAAAAAAATCCTTTTATCTATTTCTTGTTTCATTGTTACTTTGCTTTCTTTTGGCCAGGCTGCTTTAGTAGAAAAAATTACCCGTAAAGGCAATGAACTGGTAATACCTTACGAAAAATATACCTTGCCCAATGGCCTCACTATTTTGTTGCATGAAGATCATAGCGATCCAGTAGTGCATGTAGATATTACCTATCATGTAGGCAGTGCAAGAGAAGAAATTGGCAAAAGCGGCTTTGCACACTTTTTTGAACACATGATGTTCCAGGGCAGCGACCATGTAGGTGATGAGCAGCATTTATGAGATTATAGAACTGGATGCCAATGGAAATTTGAAATAAATGTTTATTAATTAATACTTAAAAGCAGCTTACCGGGCTGCTTTTTTATTTTATATATTGGATAGGGAAAGCAATGGGCTTAAATTGCAACAGAAATAAAATTTTTTGTAATTTTTACCGGCTATAAAAAAAGCATATGGAAAGTAAAATAACCGATGCAAGGATAAGGGTGATATTTATCATCGCTTTTGTAGTTATTAGTGCATTTCTGGTATTTACATTTTCTAATATGTATAAAGCAGAAACTTCCAGCAGCAGCGTTAAAAGTTCGCTGGATTTTTTATTGCAGTTAGAGCGCACCAGTATTGACCTAAATGCCATGGAGGCCAGCCAAAATGCATTTGCAGCATCCGATGATAAATTGCTGCCTCCTTATTATGATAATTTTAACAAACTCCGCAGGGATACAACCCTTTTGGCAGCATTGAAATTTAACGATGCTGTTTCCAATAATTACCAGACCGAACTGTTATCGCTTCTCAATAGAAAAATGCTCCACTCCAAGGAGTATGTAGAAATTTTAAAACTTTACGGAGCCGATTCGGCCAGAAGCTATATGGATTTGGGGAGGGGAAAAATGCAATTCGACAATGTTATTTCATTTATCAGCCAAATTGAAAATAACAGGAGATTTGAAATGGAACAGTCCAACATGAACTTAAAAAAATATGCTAGCCGTATCAGTTGGGAATTTTTTGCATTGGTGCTGCTTTTTCTTGGAATTCTATTTTATAGTTTCAAAACCATCAACAGGGAGTTTAGAAAATGGGAGGAAAACGACCATGCCCTTAGGTTTAATGCCTCCGTAGTTCAAAACATGTCCGACCCGGTAATTACCATTGACAGAAATTACAAAATTACCAACTGGAATAAACATGCAAATGAATTATATGGGTATACCGAAGATGAAGTAATTGGCAGGCATGTAGGGGAGTTGTTACAATCAAAGTACACATTTCCAACTGATGAAATAGAGAAAACATTACAAACAAATGGTAATTGGAAAGGTGAAGTGGAGCACCAGCATAAAAATGGAACTACGATTTATGCCGAAATGTCTATTTCTGAAATTAAAAGCGAAACCGGTGAAATACTGGGTATTGTAGAAGTATTGAGGGATATTACCGAACGTAAAAAACTCCAGCAGGAATTGCTCATGTTAAATGAAAACCTCGGGCAGCAGGTAAAAGTAAAAGCTGCGGAACTTACCGCAGTGTTTGAAAGGATAACCGATGCATTTATAGCTCTGGATAACAACTGGAATTATACTTACCTGAATAAAATGGCCGCCATAATGCACAATAGGTCAGAAGGCGAGCTTGAGGGCAAAAATATTTGGACCGAATACCCAGAGCTGGTGGGCGGGGAATTTCACCATTACCTCTACCTCGCAAAAGAAACACAGCAACCTCAGCGTGTGCAGTTGTATTATGATAAAGATGGCAAATGGTACGAAGATTTAATTTACCCCACCCGGGATGGTATATCTGTTTATTACCACGATATTACCGAAAGGAGGGAAGCAGAAATTGCCCTGGAAAAAATGCATGAACGCCTGCAATACCATATCAATAATACGCCTATGGCTTTTATTGAAATGGATAGCAACCCCAGGGTAATACAAGGCAACGAAAACGTAGAAAAAATATTTGGGTGGACAGAGGATGAGTTGCTGAACAACCCTCAAAGTTTTTGGGAGCTCATTTACAAAGATGATATATCCATTGTGCAAGATTCTATTACACAATTGGTATCTAACAGCAGCAGTAAAAATATTTTTACTGCCAGGAGCATCACCAGGCAGGGTAAAATTATTTATTGTGAATGGTATAATTCAGTGTTAAAAGATAAGGCAGGCAAGCTCATAGGCATTATGAGCCTTGTGCTGGACATTACAGAACGCAAGAAATCTCTGGAGCAACTGGAGCTTTCCGAAAAAGCGTTACAAATATCCAATGAAAGGTTTATGCTTGTGGCAAGGGCAACAAACGATGCCGTATGGGATTGGGATTTTTCCACCGGTACAATTTGGGGCAACGACAGCTATTGCGAAATTTTTGACTTAAAAGATACCAATGAATACAGTTTCGAAAAATTTATGGAACACTTGCATCCTTTGGACAGGGAACCCATGATCAACAATTTTAGGAATACTTTAAAAAAACGAAACAGCTTAATTACCGAGGAGTATCGGCTACAAACCGCAAAGGGAAACTGGCTTACTTTCTATAACCGGGCCTATATTTTGTATAATAGCGAGGGCAAAGGCTACCGTATGCTCGGTGCTATGCAGGATATTACCGAGTTACGAAAATCGGCAAAACAACTTACGTTCGAAAAAGAACTTTCCGACTCCATCATCAATAGCCTGCCCGGTATTTTTTACCTTATGGATAAAAAAGGTAAAATATTTCGCTGGAACAATAACCTTATAAAAGTAACAGGCTATAGTTACGATGAAATAAAGTCCATGAATGCCGTAGATTTTTTTATAGACAAAGAAATGGCAATAGAGAAAATAAATGCAGTTTTTTTAATAGGCGAAAACAGTCAGGAAGCCCAGCTTGTTTTGAAGAACGGGCAGTGGGTGCCTTATTATTTTACCGGTATAGCTATTATGTACGAAGGCGAAGAGTGCCTTATGGGTGTTGGTATTGATATTTCCGAAAGAGTAAAATCGCAAAAAGAACTCAAGAAAAGTGAAGAAAATTTCAGGATGTTAATTGAACAGGCTTCCGATGGAATTTTTATTTGCGATAGGTACCTGCAATACCTCGATGTAAATACCAGCGCAACAGTACTCACCGGTTACTCCAAAGAAGAATTACTGCAAATGAATATGTTTGACCAGGTTATTACTGTAGATCCGGAAAGTAGCGACGCTTTGCTTATGGACGATTTGTTTAATGGCAGTGTAGTAATTAGGGAAAGGCAAATGCGTTGTAAAGATGGAAAAATAATTGATGTGGAAATAAGCGCCAAACTTTTGCCCGATGGCAGGTTCCAGGGAATTGTGAGAGATATAACTGCCAGGAAGGCTGCTGCAGAAGCCCTGCGGCTTTCGGAAAATAAATATCGCTTATTATTTACACAAAATCCTATGCCTATGTGGATGCTCTCTTTGACCGATAACAGCCTTGCCGATGTAAACCCTGCTGCGCTTACATTTTATGGCTATAGTAAAGATGAATTTTTGCAAATGAAAGAAAACGATTTGGTAAAAAGCAGCATTAATTTATTGCAGGTTAAACAACCGGGTAAAGATGAAGCCGGCATTTGGGAGCACAGTAAAAAAGACGGCACTAATGTTAAAGTAAATATCATTGCACACGATATAATTTATGAAGATAAACCTTGTAAGCTGGTTTTGGCAAATGATGTAACCGATAAAATAGAAGCCGAAAAAAACCTGCTTAAGTCGCATGAAGAGTTGCGGCAACTGGCTATCCACCTGGAAAACATAAGAGAATCAGAGCGTACCCATATGGCAAGGGAAATTCATGACGAACTGGGCCAGCAACTTACCGGGTTAAAGATGGATATATCCTGGCTTAATAAAAAAATAAAATCAGAGGATGAAGAAATTAATCAAAAAATTAAAGATACCATTTCTTTGATAGACAGAACCGTAGTAACGGTAAGAAGGATTGCCACACAATTGCGCCCCAGTATTTTAGATGACCTTGGCCTTATTGCCGCAATGGAATGGCAAAGTGAAGATTTTGAAAAAAGGTCGGAAATACCTACTTATTTTTCAGCCAATGTATTAACCTTATTGGTAAAGCCTGAGATTGCCACCGTGGTTTTTCGTGTTTTTCAGGAATGCCTAACCAATGTACTTAGGCATGCGGCTGCCAACCTGGTAGAAGCAAACTTAATGGTTGACGAAAACAGGCTTGAACTTACCATAAAAGACAATGGAAAAGGGTTTAACCCATCTGAAATAGAAAGCAAGAAAACGCTTGGGTTACTGGGTATGAAAGAAAGGGTTTTGCTCATAGGTGGAACTTATCAAATTACCAGCGAGCCCGGAAAGGGAACCTTAGTAAGAATAATTGTACCTTTAGGCGTTCAGCAACAGGTTATCGCATCTTAAACATTGGATACATGAGGTTTTTAATAGCAGACGATCATACTATAGTTCGTAGAGGGCTTCGGCAAATATTGCTTGAGGGTTTCCCCGATGCAGAAATTGAGGAAGTACCCGATGCCGAAGAGCTCATAAAAAATACCATACAATCCGACTGGGATATTATTATTAGCGATTTAAGCATGCCCGGAAGAAGTGGCCTTGAAGCACTGCAACAAATAAAACAAATTAAACCAAAGATCCCTGTGCTTATTTTAAGCATTCACCCTGAAGAGCAATATGCATTGCGTGTGCTGAAAGCAGGTGCAGCTGGTTATCTAAGTAAAGATTTAGCTCCGGATGAATTGGTAAATGCCGTTAACAGGGTTTTACTGGGCAAAAAATATATTACCGTAAGCATTGCTGAAAAACTGGCTTCGGTATTGGACCAGGATTCCGACAAACAGCCACATGAATTATTATCCGACAGGGAATTTAGTGTGCTGAAATTGCTGGCTACTGGTAAATCGGTATCGGAAATTGCCGAATCAATGTTTTTGAGCGTTACAACTGTAAGCACTTACAGGGCAAGAATAATGGCGAAGATGAACCTAAAAACCAATGCCGACCTTATTTTATACTCTATTGAACATAAGTTGCTGTAAATAAGCATATTGTTTGTAGTATTTGTTCTACTCTTAAATCTCAATTTCCACTTTAACTTATTGGCTTTCTCTCTACAACTCGTTAAAAATGTTGCAGTTACTTTTGTGGCTGAAAACATTTACCGAGTTAATGAATAATACCATGAGCAGTACGAGGCAGGCTTTAATAGTTGACAGCGCCGAAGTTGTTGCCAGCCGCCTGCATGATATGTTAGATGAATTAAATTGTTTTGAATCTATTGCCATTGCCGACAATTATTCAGAAGCAATGCATGAAATAGATACCAATTTACCCGATGTTATTTTACTCGATATTAATTTACCCGATAATAATGGGATTGCTTTATTAAAAAGGATCAAGGAGTATCACCCTGCTCTTAAAGTAATTGTTCTTACGAATAAAAGCGGGGATAATTACCGCACGCTTTGTGAGCAAATAGGTTCCGATCACTTTATTGATAAATCCAGGGATTTTGAACATATAACATCCATTATCAAGTCTTATGTAGCCTGATTTTATTGGCTCCGTTTTAAATCGTTCTAAGAAAAACAAACCATTGTAAGCCTGCATGAAGCAGGCTTCTTTTTTTTGCGAAAGTATTTTTTACAAAAAAATTATTAATCTTAATTATTAATTAAAAAGTTAAACATATATTCTGTCCACTGCAGATTTAAATTTTTCCATAATTACTCTTCGCTTAAGTTTTAACGTTGGGGTAAGTTCGCCGGTATCAATCGTCCACTCTTCGGGCAGCAATTCAAATTTTTTCACCTGTTCCACATTATTAAAATATTGGTTAAAGCTTTCTACAATTTCTTTATATAGCTCTAATACCTTTGGGTGGTTTACTGCATCTGTAACTGTGGTAAACGATATACCCTTAAGCTGCATCCATTCTTTTAAATTAGGTAATGATGGAACAATTAGTGCACCCACAAACTTCCTATCGGCGCCCACAACCATCATTTGTTCAATAAATGCCGACTCCTTCATTTTATTTTCAATGGGTTGCGGCGCTACGTATTTGCCGCCACTGGTTTTAAAGAGTTCTTTTTTACGATCGGTAATTTTCAAAAATATACCGTCTTCCATTACCCCAATATCGCCGGTATGTAACCATCCGTTAATAATGGTTTCTGCAGTTAAGTCGGGCCGTTTATAATATCCTTGCATTACACTTGGCCCTTTTACACAAATTTCACCATCGGGTTCTAGCTTCACTTGCTGGCCTTTTAACACCGGGCCAACGGTACCAAATTTTACCTGCTTACGGGTGTTTACACTTATGACCGGGCTGTTTTCCGTGGGTCCATATCCTTCATAAATAGGAATTTTTGCAGCAGTAAAAACCCTTAAAAGCCTTACCTGGCATGCAGCGCCGCCGGTGATAATAAATTCAATATTATTGCCTAATGCTTCACGCCATTTACTAAATATCAGTTTATTGGCAATGGCAAGTTGTAATCGGTAACTCATGTTGCCTTTATTGATACTGTCATATTTATTGCCCAATTCAATGGCCCAGTAAAATAATTTCTTTTTTATGCCGGTTAGTTCAGCGCCTTTTAGCATAATTTTTTCATACACTTTTTCTAAAAGCCTGGGCACTGTACAAAATAATTGCGGTTTTATATCTTTTAAATCTTCACCTATGGTTTCCAGGCTGTCTGCATAATAAATAGAAATGCCGCTATTAAAATAAATATAAGAAACCATTCTTTCAAAAATATGGTTAAGCGGTAAAAAACTCAGCGCCTTTGCATGGGTGTGCAAAGGGAAAGGAAAACTTTCAACTGAGTTCATAACATTAGAAACTATATTGTTGTGGCTCAGCATTACACCTTTGGGTTTTCCTGTAGTGCCCGATGTATAAATAATTGTGGCGCAATGCGAGGGCAAAATTTCCTGCTTGAGTTTTTCTACTTTTTCTAAATCTTCCTGTGAAATATTTTCGAGCAATGATTTCCAGGATGTAGCAATACCATCATCATCAAAACTATAAACTTCTTTTAAAGAAGGGGTCTGATGTTGTACGTTATTTACTTTTTCTAAAATATCTTCTCCGCTTAAAAACACATATTTTACTGCGGCGTCATTAAAAATAAACTCAAGCTCCAATGGGTTTGTGGTAGGATAAATTGGGCATAGCGCAATGCCAATTTGCTGGCAGGCAAGGTCAAGAATCAACCACTCTGGCCTGTTGCGGGAAATTAGTGCTACTTTATCCTGGTTTTCCACCGTCATATCATTGCCACTTAACCCCAGTTTCATTAGCCCTGCGCTTAGCCTGTTTACAAGTCCGGAAACGTCTTGTGTGCTTAATGGCGCCCATTTCCCATTCACTTTACTGGTGAGCATATCTGCTTTGGGAAAGTTTTTTAACTGAAAATAAAAAAAATCAAAAAGCCTGGTTACTTCATTCATAAGAAATTATATAGCAACTAAGATAATAAAAAAAAAGCCACCCTTTTCAGGATGGACTTTTTTATTTAACCCTTAAAACTAAAAACTAATTTTTACTTGCACTTAGGGTAAGTTGTATGTTTACTTCCTTGTTTATGATCCAGTCTTTGGGGTTTCCCGGGCCTTTATAATTTATTCCCCAGCGGGTACGGTCTATATTAAAATTGGCAAAAGCGCTTGCGGAATTTGCATCAATGGTAACTTTTGCCGGGAAGCTTATGTTTACGGTACTGTCTTTTATAGTTAGGTTACCTTTAATAATATTTGTAGCATTTTCCAGCACCGAGGTTTTGCCAGCAGAACTATCAACTACAAAAGGCGCTACAGAAGTAATTTCAAATTTTGCAGTAGGGTATTTTGCAGCATCAAAAAAGTCGGGACTTTTTAAATGACCTTCAAGTTTGGCCTTATCGGCGCCGTCTTTAATATCGGTATCGGTTAAAGAAGTTATGTCTATTACAAAAGAACCGCCGGTTAATACATTGTTTGCGGCATACAATTTTCCATCTTTTAATTTAAAAGTACCGGTATGGTGCTGCGTGGGTTTGCTGCCCGTCCAGGTAATGATACTAGCCGAGTCCAGAGAATAGTTTTCACCAGAAACCTGAACAGATTCCTGCTTTTCTGCAGTTTCCACTGTATCTGCTTTTTGGCTGTTTTTGCAAGTGGTAAAAAGAGTAATGGCAGTAATTAAGAGAAAGGAATTTTTCATAATAAGTGTTAGCTGTACAAAAGTAAAGATAAACTTTGAGCTGAAAAATTATTAATGGTAATATTGCCCGTTGGGGATTTTAAATACCCTGGACTTTTGAAAGTTATAAAAGGTTTTACTTTCATCGGCATGGGTATTGGTCCAGTTTTGGTAAGCAGGCAGGCTTTGAACGGTGCCAAATAGCCATTGGTTGTAAGCATCAAATAAACCTTCTCTCAAAAGCTGTTGCTGGTATTCAAATAAACGGTAAGGAAAATTTTTGCTGTTGGCAAACCAGTCTAATACAAACCTTGCCCTTATCATTGCAAGTGAAGAGGTATTAATACCCGTTGATGCCAATGCAGATTGCTTGTTCATGCATTGCAGGTATTGTATTACAAAAGGATTTTTATTGGTATTGCCCAGTTCAATATTGGCCTGCTTGAATAATTGCTTGTAGCCGTCTAATAAAAGCTGTTTAATTTCGGGTGCATTTGGCCCAAATGGATCCATATTGATAAAAATTTCGGCATATAATAATCCCCACACGGTATTACCGGTATAGTAATAGTAACGTGATGCATTAAAATAATTACGGCTGTAAGAAGGCTCTGCTTCTATGCCTTTTTCCCAATTTTTAATAGCCTCTTTACTTTGCAGCCTCCATTGTACTTCTCCCAGGTCGTTAAACAATATCCCGCTTTGCGGAAATTTTTTTAATCCTTTCCGGTACATTTTTTCGGCATCTTCCGGCCGGCCAGATTGCCGGTATATACTTCCGGCTATTTGAAAAGACTGGTCATCGGCCTGCGGCATTTCCAAAACGGGCTTTAAAGTTTCTAAAGCTTTATCATAGTCGCCCTTGTAATATAAATTTAAGGAGAGGTCTTTTAATACGGCAATATTTTGCGGTTCCATTTGCACCGCCCGGTTTAATACCAAAATAGCATTGGCATAATCGCCCTGGCGCATAAAATTTTTTGCGGTTTCCTGCAGTTCAGTTACGGGTTGGCTATAAACTAAGGAAAAACCCAGTTGTAATACTATTACGAGTAACAGTTTTTTCATTACGAGTAAAGATAAAAACTATTCTTTTAAAAAACCGTTAATCTAATAAGGCTAATTATTAAGTAATTTTTTTGAATAAATAATTTTTAATCAGCATTAATAATATGGGTGAGCAGGCCATCTCTTAATTTGGGTTCAAACCAGGTGCTTTTTGGGGGCATTACGTCCCCGCTGTCGGCTACAGCAAAAAGCTGTTGCATACTTACCGGGTATAAACTTATGGCCAGTTTCATTTCTCCGCTATCTACTCTTTTTTCTAATTCTTTTAAACCCCTTATACCGCCTACAAAATCTATTCTTACATCGGTGCGCTGGTCTGTGATGCCCAGTAATGGCGTAAGTATATGTTCCTGCATGATGCTTACATCCAAAATGCCTATTGGGTCTTGTTTCCATGTTCCCGGTTTTGCCGTAAGTTTATACCATTGCTTTTCCAGGTATATGCCAAACTGTTGTGGCGCTTCGGGCTTGAAAATTGCCGTTTGGTTTTCTATGGTAAAATTTTGCTCCAGCTTTTGTAAAAAATCCTCAGCGTTTAATCCATTTAAATCTTTTATTACACGGTTATAATCCAATATGGCCAATTGGTTTGCAGGAAATAAAGTAGTTAAAAAATAGCCCGCAGCCAGTGGCGCATTTTTGCCCAATGCTTTACGCACTTTGGCAGCAGATGCTGCCCTGTGGTGGCCATCGGCAATATAACTTACCGGCACCTGGGTTTTAAATAATTGAGTAATGGATGCAATAGTTGCATCATCATTAATTACCCAAATGCTGTGCGTTACATTATCCTCAGAAATAAAATGATACTGGCAGTTTTTTTCATGCATCCATTTATTCAAAAGTTCATCTATTGCCGCTACATTTTTGTATGCTAAAAATACATTTCCTGTTTGTGCGCCAATGGCCATCATGTGGTCAATACGGTCTTTTTCTTTATCGGGCCGGGTAAACTCATGTTTTTTAATAAGGCCATTTTCATAATCATTTACACTGCTTACACATACCAGGCCTGCTTGGCTGTGGTTGTTCATTTGCAGTTTGTACAAATAATAACATGCTTTGCTTTCCTTAAATAAAATTCCCCTGCTTATAAATGCGCTAAGGTTTTCCTTTGCTTTTTCATATACCTGAGCACTGTGGGTGTCAATATCTGCAGCAAGGTCAATTTCGCTTTTGGTAATATGCAAAAATGAATTGGGGTTACCCTGTGCTTCAACTTTTGCTTCTTTGCTGTTCAGTACATCATAAGGCCTGGAGGCTACCGATTTGGCAACCTGTACTTCGGGCCTTAATCCTTTAAACGGGGCGATAGTAATCATTATAATGCAAATATATTATTGGGCTGTACAGCCCGGTGAAAGAAATCTAATATTTATGTTCAAAATTGTTCATGGCTTTAACCAATACTTCAACGCTCCTGCTTTCAAGTGCATTATACAGCGAAGCCCGGAAACCACCAACACTCCTGTGGCCTTTTATACCCACAATACCCAGGGGTTGTAAATATTCTAAAAATTGTGCTTCTGCAGCTTTATTATCCATTACAAAACATACGTTCATTTTGCTCCTGTCTTCTTTTGCTGCAGTGCCTTTAAAAATTTTGCTATTGTCTATGGCATTATAAAGCATTTCAGATTTTATATTGTTGCGTTTTTCCATTTCTGCTATGCCGCCTTCTGCTTTTAACCAGCGAAGCGTAAGCAGGCAAACAAATACGGCAAAAACAGGAGGTGTATTGAGTATACTTTCTTCCGCAATATGGTTGCGGTAGTCCATCATTGTGGGGATGCGGCGTTTTACTTTTCCTAAAATATTTTTGTTTACAATTACAATATTTACCCCAGCAGCGCCCATATTCTTTTGTGCTCCTGCATAAATAAGGTCAAACTGGTTAAAGTTTAATTTACGGCTTAAAATATCGCTGCTCATATCAGCTACCATACTATTGCTGGTAAACGGTATATTTTGCCATTGCGTTCCGTAAATGGTATTATTTGTGGTAATGTGTAAAAATTTTGCATCATTGGGTACGGCAAAATCTTTTGGAATATAGGAATAGTTTTGGTCTTTAGAGGAACATACTACATCCACTTTGCCAAATAGTGCTGCTTCTTTAATGGCTTTGGCTCCCCATACACCTGTATCGGTATAAGCTGCGGTTTCTTTATTATCCAGCAGGTTCATGGGCACCTGCATAAATTGCGTTGAAGCCCCGCCATGTAAAAATAAAACCTCATGGTTATCATCAAGGCTCATTAGTTCTTTTACCAATGCCCTTGCTTCTTCCATTAGATCTATAAAACCAGGTGTACGGTGGCCAATCTCTAAAATAGATAAGCCGGTATTATTAAAGTTAATAACAGCTGATGCCGCCTGTTGAAACACAGATTGCGGTAATACAGATGGCCCGGCATTAAAATTATGTATCAAGGAGTTTATTTTAAGGGCGCAAAGCTACGAAATACCCTGCAAAGCCGGTAGTTCAATTTCCTGCCTGATATAGGCTGGCCTCTAAAGCAGCACAAAATTTTTATTACCCTTTTCGAAAAATTAGATAGTTACGTAGTAGTAAATTTGCCAAAATTTTTTTTTACATGCAAGCAGCAGCACTCAATGAACTTATACGCAACCGCAGATCGGTATTTACAAAGCAATTTGTTGCGGGCAAACCCATAGATGATGAAATAATAAAACAAATACTTTGCAATGCCACCTGGGCGCCCAACCATGGCCATGCAGAACCTTGGCAATTCACCGTTTTTTGTGGCGAAGGATTGAAAAAGCTGGCCACTTTTCAAAGTGAGTTTTACAAAAAAAACAGCGGAGAAAATTTTTTGCAGGGCACCTATGAAAAATTACAGCAAACGCCATTGCTTGCTTCGCATATTATTGCTATTGGCATGAAACGTACCAGCACAGGAAAAATCCCCGAAATTGAAGATGTGGAAGCCGTTGCCTGTGCCGTTCAAAATATTTATTTATCGGTTTCGGCTTATGGGCTGGGTGGTTACTGGACAACCGGTGGTGTTACTTACAAAGAAGAAGCCAAATCATTTTTTAATTTGACGGCAGAAGATAAATTGCTGGGCTTTTTTTATATTGGCCATGTAGCTGTTCCCTCTGCTCCTGCAAAAAGAAAATCTATCGAAGAAAAAGTGAATTGGGTTACATAAAAAATTTAAGCGCCCCAGCCTTCCCTGTCGAGGCTGCGGTAATGAATGGCTTCGGCCAAATGCTCCGGTAATATATCAGGTTTACCGGCAAGGTCAGCTATGGTTCGGCTTACTTTTAAAATGCGGTCGTAAGCCCGGGCGCTAAGGTTCAGGTGTTCCATGGCTTTTTTTAAAAGGGTTTGCCCGGCAGTGGTAATTACACAAACTTCTTTAAGCATTTTACTCGTTATTTGTGCATTGGCGTAAATGCCATCCTGTAGTTGATACCTTTCGGTTTGTATTTCCCTGGCTTGTATCACCCGGTTACGTATGGCTTCGCTTTTTTCAAATTCTTTGGCTGAAGAAATTTCACCAAATGCAACCGGGGTTACTTCTACATGCAGGTCAATTCTGTCTAATAAAGGCCCCGATATTTTGCTTAGGTATTTTTGCACCACACCTGGTCCGCAGGTACATTCTTTTTCCGGATGGTTAAAATAACCGCATGGGCAGGGGTTCATGCTGGCAATTAGCATAAAACTTGCCGGGAAATCAAGCGCTACTTTTGCCCTGCTGATGGTTACTTTTCTTTCTTCCATCGGTTGGCGCATTACTTCTAATACGGCACGTTTAAATTCGGGCAGTTCATCTAAAAATAAAACACCGTTATGCGCTAAAGATATTTCACCGGGTTGTGGATTGCCGCCGCCTCCCACCAGAGCCACATCGGAAATAGTGTGGTGAGGGCTTCGGAAAGGCCGTTTATTGATGAGTGTTGCATTTTCGGGCAACTTACCGGCTACACTATGTATTTTGGTGGTTTCCAAAGCTTCAAATAAACTCAATGGTGGCAATATAGTAGGTAAACGCTTTGCCAGCATGGTTTTTCCGGCTCCCGGCGGGCCAATTAAAATAGCATTGTGACCGCCAGCTGCTGCAATTTCCAATGCACGCTTTATATTTTCCTGGCCTTTAACATCGCAAAAATCAATATCAAAATTACTTTGGGCATAAGCAAATTCTTCTCTTGTATTTACGGTTACTGGCGTTAATTTTTTATCGCCGTTAAAAAAATTCACTACATCATTTATGTGTTCTATGGCATACACGTTAAGGTTATTAACCATGGCGGCTTCCCTTGCATTTTGTACAGGTACCATCAGGCCTTCAAAACCTTCTTTGCGTGCTTTAATGGCAATGGGTAAAGCGCCTTTAATGGGCCTTACCGAGCCATCGAGGCTTAGCTCTCCCATTATTACAAAACGTTCCAGGCGTTCCGGTTCTTTAATTTGATCTGTTGCGGCCAGGGTACCAATGGCAATAGGAAGGTCAAATGCCGTACCCGATTTTTTAATGTCGGCCGGCGCAAGGTTTACCACCAGCTTTGTACGGGGCATGT
>Ga0209582_1000384_pt1 | contig 30966 bp, 29 predicted proteins | sample KloWWTmetKNB5Kit_FD_187176 | JGI IMG/M metagenome (GOLD analysis project Ga0209582, IMG submission 187176) | Active sludge microbial communities from Klosterneuburg, Austria, studying microevolution and ecology of nitrifiers - Klosterneuburg... | ecosystem: Engineered > WWTP > Aerobic digester >...
CCTACCTGCACAAGATGGCGTGTACGTTTGGAAGGTCTACTACCGCGTTGCAGCTGTCGAAGGTGTTCGTGTAGAACAGTTGACGGGGCACGTGACCTTGCTTCGCTAAAGAGCCGGTAGAGCGATACTCTTTAGGCCGACGATCATTCGGATCCAGCCTTGTCGAAACCTTCTTCTTTCCAGATGAATCGACCATCGCTCAAGCGCAGGTAGCCGAACCGGTCGTTCAGTTCCACCCGGGCTAGGTTCTCATTCACCAATGAGATCGCGTCGTACACCGATGGCAAGACCTGTTTTCCGGAACGATCAAGCAGCCCTAGTCCACTTTCTTCCCCGACCACCACATGGCCCATTTCAAGATCCAGGAGGCTGATGTAACGTGGTGTCATGATCTCCTTTCCCGTGCTGTCGATGGCCCCGTAAAACTCGCCGTTCTTTACGCGTGCCATACCATCCAGCATCTCAAAAGCTTGATCATATTTCGCATCCACCACCGTGGTTCCCTTACGGTCCACGAAGCCCCATTTGACCTTTTTCCGAACAGGGATCAATGCCCCGGAAGTACCACCGATATCCGCATATTGGCAGGGAACCACTTTCTCATTCTTGCGGTTGATCAAGCAACGTTTACCGTTCAACTGAACTTCGGCAAAACCATTTCGGAAATCACCCCAAGTGGCAACGTCCGTTGCTGCTTCATATTCCTGAGGGATCACAAAGGCGCCGGAAGTATCCACGTATCCGCACTTCGTTCCGTCCACAACAAGTGCCGTTCCGTTCCCGAAGAGGCCAACATGATCATGGGTCACCGATATGATCACATCACCGAACAAATTCACAACGCCCATTTTCCCGCCCTGGCGCAACCGGGAATGATGCTGTTCAAAGCCCTCCACCCATTCGTATTCCATGGGAACAACAAGCTCACCTTGTCGGTCGATCACACCGGAGCGTCCATCTCGTTCCACCACGGCCAACCCGTTCCGGAAGGTCCCTGCTCCGTCGAAACGGAATTCGATCACCGCCGAGCCACGCGCATTCACATAGCCATACATCGCATGGTCTTCCGCATAGGCCATGCCTTCTGAGAGGTCGCCCAGTTCTGTGAAAACGATGGGGATCACCACTTCGCCACTGCGATCAACCGCACCTATCCTTCCTCCGCGCTCCACCACACTGACCCCTTCAACGGCTTCATTCACTTCATCATACTGGATCTGGATGACGGGCTTTCCCACGCGATTCACCGTACCGACCAAACTGTCGCGGCTCACCAATGCCTGACCTGCCTTGAATGGTTCCACCCATTCGTATTCGGCCTTGATACGCTCCGTGCCGGTGGTGTCCATGAAGCCCCATTTCCCTTCGCGCCGAAAGGGCAAAAGTTCAAGATTCGCGGTCGCGTAGTCCTCCACCAGTTCATCCATAAAGGGGTATTCCGGGTATTCTGCGATGAACCGGGTTATGGTATTGGGACTCAGATCACGCGTGTACATCTCGTAGATGCTACGCCATGCATCGGGCACCCGGTGGTTTTCCGGGAACTGTTGAATGAACTTCTTGTACTCCGGGATCGTTGTGGTGGGCGTGCTCAACTTGAAGATCTCGTCCTCTGCTTGGCGCGCGTAAGGGCTATCTGGATGTGCTTTGATGAACGCAACATAGGATGGGATGTCCTTTTGACCAATGCCTTCTCGATAAACACATTCCTGCATCCGCGTGCGCGCTTCGTACACCTCTTTGGCGTCGCGGTATTCCGAAATGAATTTCTGGTACGCCGCGGATGTATTCACCTCACGGGCCTCTTGGAACGCCAAATGATGCATTACCGCACGAGCTTCCTCACCCCGGCTCCCGGATGGGAATCGCTCCAGGTAATTGCGATACGCCGTGATCGTGTTCTGTCCTTTGGTCACTTCCCACGCCAAGTCGTACACATGTGTTCGCTGCGCCTGGATCGCCGTATGTCCTACACCCACTTTCCCTATCGCAATGCGTTCCCTGTCTTCCGCTTCGCTGAAGGCGAGGTCCGCTTTCAGGATGAACTGGTATGCCGAATCCACATTGAAGAACGGATTGTTGGCCCGACCACTGATCACGCTCATGCCATACCACGCCGCCGCCGGATGCTTCTTTATCTGCTTTCGCAACAACGTTCGCGCCTTGAAGTAGTCGTGGACCTCTATGGCCTTGAAGGCCTTCTCCAATTTCCCCGCGTGCACAGGTGCAACGAGCGCAACAAAAAGCACCGGAAGCATGGCGCGCAGACAATTTCGGAACATCGATGCCAAAAGTAACCCGCTCCTATGCTCGGCTTGACCACCTTTGCACCCCGTGATCGACCATGACCTGTTGATGGACAACCTTACAGAACGGATCGAACGGCTGCTCACTAGGCGGAACGCACGTATCACCTTGGTGATCCTGATGCTCTGCACCCTTGGTTTCGGGTTCGCACTGCGCAACGTCCGCATGGACCATGACTTCGAGAATTTCTTCCCGACGGATGATCCGGAATTGGACAGGTATCTGGAATTCCGGAAACGCTTCGGGAACGACAATGACTTCCTACTGGTCGCTGCGGAACACCGACCGTCCGTGTTCGATCTCACTTTCCTCAGGAAATTCGATTCGTTGGCACAAAAGCTCGGCGATCTGCCGGATGTGATCTCCGTGACCACACCAACGGACCTTGACGATCCGCGCGTGACCCCCTTTGGTGTGTTCCGTATCCCTTGGCTTCGGACCACAGCGGACACCACCCTGCTCGCGGACTCGACCCGGATCTGGCAGGATGATCGCGTGCGCTCCGCCTTCTTCGCTCCTGACGCAAAGGCGATCATGATGGTGGTGCAGACCGCGCCCGGCATAAGCAAAGTGCGGAGCGACGAGCTAATGGAACGCGTGCAGGACCAAGTCGACAACTCCGGGGTCGCGGGCATTCGGATGGGTGGCCGGATCCATGGACAATTCTGGTACATCCAGAAAATGCTGAAGGAACTCCTGCTCTTCTTTTCCATTTCCGTGCTCCTGCTCACCGTCTTCTTGTATGTGGGTTTCCGTACGGCATGGGGGGTGTTGGTGCCGATCGGCGTGGTCGGTCTTTCGGTGCTCTGGCAAGTGGGCATGGTGACCCTCTTGGGTAAACCGTTGAGCATTCTCACCATGCTCTTACCAACGATCCTCTTTGTGGTCGGGATGAGCGACGTCGTGCATCTTTTGGAGCGTTACATAGAGGGCCTCCGAGCAGGGCTGACCAAGAACAGGGCACTTGCCGTTACCTACCGCGAAGTCGGCATGGCCACGTTCCTGACCTCGGTCACCACCGCCATTGGGTTCGCTACACTAATGACCAGCAGCATCATGCCTATTCGCGAATTCGGCACGTTCACTGCGCTCGGAGTGATCTTGGCATTCCTGTTAGCCTTCACGTTGTTGCCCGCCGTTCTTCTTTTGGTGCCTACACCGGTGCAAGCGAAGTCAACCGAGAATGAGGCCTCTTGGTACCCACTCCTGCACCGGCTGTTGCGTTGGGTACTACACAACCGTAGGAGGATCCCATGGTATTTCGCGGCCTTGTTGGTGGTGGGTGCCTTTGGAATGGCGCAGTTGAAAGTGAATAATTTCCTCCTGGAGGATTGGCCGGAAGATGACCCTCAGAAACAGGACTACTATTGGTTCGAGGATCATTTCGGTGGCGTACGAGGCTTCGAAATGGAACTCCTTGCCACATCGAAAGATGGAACGATCTGGGACCTTGCTGCACTGCGGGAGATCGAAGCCGTGGAGGGTTCCGTGCACGATCAATACGGTGTGGAAGCGATCCTTTCGCCTGCCACTTTGGTAAAGGCTTTGAACAAGGCATTCAACGGTGGTGACACTGCATTCTACACCCTTCCCGACGATCAACCGACCGTGGATCGACTGTTGAGATCTACCAAGCTCTTTGCTGGACAGAACACACTGAACACGCTGGTAACTCCAGATGGACGCCATGCCAGATTAACCGGACGCATGCACGACGAAGGTGGATATATCCATGCTCAGCGGAACGAGGAACTTGATGTTTTCATTCAAGCAAACGCAAAGACCGTGGCCTTCGAGCAGACCGGCATGGCCTACCTGATCGACCGGAACAACCTGAAGCTGAGCGGCCAATTGATCGGCGGGCTCGGACTTGCACTCCTGATGATCGGTGGGATCATGGCATGGGTGTTCAGGGATCTGCGTATGACGGTGATCTCACTCATCCCGAACATCGTGCCACTTATCTTGATCGCAGGCCTCATGGGGTACATGGGTATCGATCTGAAGGTGAGCACCGCGATCATATTCACCATCGCTTTCGGAATTGCCGTGGATGACACGATCCATTTGCTGAGCAAGCTGAAGATCGAATTGGACAAAGGGAAGTCTTTGCCTTATGCCATGAAACGATCGTTCCTTTCAACAGGAAAAGCAGTGCTCGTGACCACGATCATGCTCTGTTCAGGTTTCGTGGCCCTGATCTTCTCGGATTTCGGGAGCGTGTTCAATATGGGACTGCTGGTGAGCATTACTTTGCTCTTGGCAGTTATCACGGACCTGTTGCTACTGCCCTTGCTGGTGCTGTACGGGGTGAGGCGCAAAGGAAGGAGCTGAACCAGACGGCTGATCTCGTTGTCCAGCCAAAACCTTAAAGTGACTCCCAAAGACCCTTGAAGTCCGGTTCTTCCATGAAGAAATCCTTGCCTATTGCAGCATATTCCTTGGCTTTGGCTTTCTGGCCTTTTGAAACGAGGTAGTCGGCGTAACGGATCAACGCGTTCTTCAAGGTCTTCTGCTGGTCCTTCGGCAGGGTCTTAATGTCCCCGGCCTCGGCCATGTACTTGTCGAAGGATGCCACACTGGCATCTCCTTCTTTCGCCAAGTTGCTACTGTACTGCGATATGGCCAGCAACAACCAGGGGCCAGGATTCTCCGGGTAATAGCTTGTCAGACCATCGAACATGGCCTTGGCCTTGCTGTTGCCTTTGGGGTCGTCCAGAAAATTCTCCCCTTTCTCCGTGGCCATGGTGTTCAATGAGGCCCAGTAATCCTCATAATTGTTGAAGAATTCTTTCTCCTTGTCCTTCTTCCGATATTTCTCGGCCCATTTGATGGCATCCCGATCGGCCTTTGGATAGTCCGCAGCGAATTGCTCCACCTTGGACATCTCGTAATTGCACATGCTCACATAAAGGAATGGTAACGCATCGCGTTTGGTCGCATCACTTTCCGTGTAGCCCAATGCTTTGTCGATGCACTTTTCGTACTTCTCATCCACATAAAGCACCAACAGATCTTCGTAAACGTGCTTTTGGGCCTGGACTGCCAGCGTGGATAGAAATGTTGCGGAAAGGATCAAGTTCTTCATGGTCTGCTTGGTTGTGGATCGGCTGGCAAGATACATGCCGAAGGTAGGGATGATAGGAAATTACGCAATGGCATCGGTATGCCATGCTACGCACTCGGCCCGGTATAAGTTGGCATTGGCGTTGGACAGATCGGCCTCGAATTGAACTGTTCCGCACAGTAGCTTGCCTTCCAGTTCGGCCAAAAACACACACCTTCGCAGCCTTCTACGCCATGCACATCGATATACTCAGCGCCGTACCCCGCTTGTTGGACAGTTGGTTCAGCGAGAGCATTCTGCAACGTGCACAACAGAAAGGCCTGGCCGAGGTGAAGATCCACGATCTTCGGAACTGGAGCACCGACAAACACCGACGCTTGGACGACTATCCCTTTGGAGGAGGCGCCGGCATGGTCATGACCATTGAGCCCATCCATCGCGCGATAACCGAGCTGAAAGGACAGCGTGTAGTGGATGAAGTGATCTACATGAGCCCGGATGGAATATTACTTGAACAAGGACTAGCCAATACGCTGAGCATCAAGAATAATATGATCATACTTTGTGGTCACTACAAAGGTGTGGACGAACGTGTAAGAACCCATTTGATCACCCGGGAGATCTCTATCGGGAATTATGTCCTTAGCGGTGGTGAGCTGGCCGCAGCCGTGCTGAGTGATGCCGTGATCCGCCTACTTCCCGGCGTGCTGGGTGACGAGACCTCAGCGCTGAGCGACAGCTTCCAAGATGGACTCGTTGCCCCACCTGATTATACCCGCCCCGCCGAATACCAAGGTTGGAAGGTACCGGATGTGCTGCTAAGCGGCCACCAGGCCAAGATCGATGAATGGCGGCATGATCAGGCGTTGGAAAGGACGAAGGAGCGCAGGCCTGGTTTGTTGGGTTGAGAGTTGGCTTTTAGCTACTGGCCTTGGGCTACTGGCTATTTGTTCCAATTGGACAGAATAGCTAGTAGCCAACAGCTAATGGCCAACAGCGACAGCCAACTCTCAACCTCTTCAACGGTACTTCAACTTTCCAACCAAACTTTCACTAGCTTTGCGGCCCCAAATCCACTGGGTGTCGGATCCTGCGATCGTCGTAGGCGCTGGGCACCCCACAACAAGCAAGGCCATGGACAGGATCAGACAGCTCGAGATGGAATATGCACCTATGAAGGCCCTACCGGCATTCAAAGCAGGTGATACAGTGACCGTACATTACAAGATCGTGGAAGGCGCCAAGGAGCGTATCCAACAGTTCCAAGGTGTGGTTATCCAACGCAAAGGAAGCGGCATCACAGCCACTTTCACCGTGCGTAAGATCAGCAACAACATCGGTGTGGAGCGTATCTTCCCGGTAGCCTCCCCCTTCATCGATAAGATCGATGTGAACAAACGCGGTGATGTGAACCGTGCCCGGATCTTCTACCTACGCGGCTTGCGTGGTAAGAGCGCACGTATCACCGAAAAGCGTCAAGTGGTTGCCAAGAAGGAGCCAGCTGTCGCCAAGTAAGTTCGAACAGAAATTTCGAAAAGGCCTTCACCCCACGGTGAAGGCCTTTTTCTTTTGCTAGTTATTTCTGGGTCACGGGAATCTTTTGGTGCTTGATCATTAGGGGCCTTGCTGGCGCCCGCTGGCCAATTCATGAAGGGCAGCGGATACGGGATCGGGATCAATATCCTGGTTGGGCTTGTCGGTGACTTTCAGGGCGATTGGGTGTTCGGTCTTGTTGGACTAGAAGCCACCAAACATTATAGGCCTGATCATCTGCACGACCGTGGGTACGGTAATGGTGATCATGCGAACACGGGCGATCAGGAAGTGATCCTCAGGCAAGATCGCTTGTTTTGTTTCTCAATCCAAAACCTCTTTCAAGAAGACCAACAAGTGCTGCCACGCCCTATCCGCCATCTGCTTGTTGTAATCCTTCGAAGCCGGGTTCGTGAAGGTGTGTGCGCAGTGCGCGTAGGTCACCATCTGCCAATCGGCGTTGGCTGCGTTCATCTCCGAAACGACGCTCGCCATGTCCTCCTTGCTCACCGATGCATCCGCCTCGGGATGTTGGATGAGGATGCTGGTGGATAGTGGCCCGTTGGGTCGATCGCCTTTGCCGAGCCCGCCGTGGATGGACACCACCCCTTTCACCGGAAGCTGGACGCGTGCCGCCTCCAGCGCACCCGAGCCACCAAAGCAGTAGCCGATGACCGCCAGCTTCTCGGGATCCGCTCCGGCGAGCTTCAATTGCTCCAAGGCCAGTGTGATCCGGTGCTGGTAGGCCGCGAAGTCGTTCTTGTAGTGGGTAGCGATGGTCCGCGCCTCGGTAGCGTTCGTGGGCACATGGCCTTCGCCGTAGATGTCAGCGATGAGGACGATATAGCCCTGCTTCGCCAATTCGATGGCCGCTGTGCGCGCTTCATCGTCGATGCCCATCCAAGCGGGTAGCAGCAGCACACCGGGCCGTTCCGCATCTGTATTGGAGGTGATCAGGCCGTTGAGCTTCTGGTCGCCATCGGCATAGGCCACTGGCTTCAGTTCCTGTGCGGCGGCTTGGGTGGTCATGAGCGCGAGGATGAGGAGGTGGAAGATGTGTTTCATGGGAAGGATGTCGAAGATGCGGGCGGTTTGGCAGTAAGGCCGAGGATGGGACGGATTTGCACTATTCCGAATAGGTCGAAGATCATCAGACATAATGATAACGGCATTCGAGGATGCTCGATCAGCGAACGCCTTGCCTAGCCGCAGCCACCAGTTTTTCAACAGGAAGTTCGGTTCGAGCCATCATCTTTTCGAACAAAGCATCACTACCAATCAAGTATGGATTCAACTTCAGTGTTTGACCATTCTTTGTCCTAATGTGTATCATTTTGCTGAAAGGATGGACACGCCCAGCGACTACATGTTCCCACGCACATCGCTGAGTGCGTTTCCGGCCGTCGGTAACAGTGATGGTCTGATCGTCAAATGCCACTCTATGATTTCGACCGTCCATCACCATTTCAAAGGCCATCCAGCCGAATATAGCAGCCATCAGTAATAGGAAGATCCCAATGAACCATTCAGCTCTGATGATGATCATCGCCGCTCCCCATGTGAAGAATAATCCCATCAAGACGGATATCCATCCTAACGCAATGAAAATCTTCGGCAACCTTAGTTCAGTAACCCCACACACCACAACAGGATGGGTTGCGTTCTTCCTTCCGACGGCTTTCATGACAAACGGAAGCAGTGCAAGAACAATAACGGGCACCAACCAACTTGAATTCATCTATTGGTATCACCCCACCAACTCCTTGTTCCGGTTCGGGATATCCTCTTTGTTGAAGGGCACCTTGTCATCCTCTTCCTTCAACTTCAAAACAAGGGCGAGTGCATCGGGCACCACATCACTGCAGAGGGTAAGGAAGCTGCCGGGCTTCGCATTGCTGATCGCGTAACGGATGGCTTCTTCCTCCTTCTTGATGATGATGTAAGGCTTGTTCGGGTCCACTTCCTTGATGCCTTTGACCATCAGGGCGATGATATCGTCGTCGCTCTTGCCGCGTAGGTTGCGGTCCTGACGGATGATGATCTCGTCGAACATCTGCGCGCTGAGGCGACCAAGATTCACAGTGTCCTCGTCGCGACGGTCGCCAACACCGGCGATCACGCCCACTTTCGGGCTGTCCGGGATCTTGCTGATGAATTTGCCGAGGGCTTCGAAGCCGTGCGGGTTGTGGGCGTAATCCACCACCACTTGGAAGTTCTTGAATTGGAAGAGGTTCAAACGGCCCGGTGTCTGCGTGGCCCCGGGGACGAAGGTCAAGAGCGCTTGGCGCAGGTCTTCCACCTTCACACCTTGCACGAAGGCGGCGAGCACCGCGGGCAGCACGTTCTGGATATTGAAGACTGCTTTACCGCCGTAGGTGATAGGAACATTCACGGCCTTCTCGATCCGCAGTTTCCATTCGCCTTTGCTGATGGTGATGTAGCCGTTCTCGTAGATCGCTGCGAGGCCACCGAGTTTGCAGTGCTGGCGGATCAAGCGGTTGTTCTCATCCAAGCTGAAAAGCGCGATCTTGCAGTTGGTCTGCTTGCGCATGGCCATCACAAGATCATCATCGGCATTCAGGATCGCGTATCCATCTTGGCGTACGCTTCGTGGCACCGTGCTCTTTACATGGGCGAGGTCTTCCAGGGTATGAATATCCTTCAATCCCAAGTGATCGGCTGCTACGTTCGTGACGATGGCCACATCGCAATGCTCGAAGCCGAGACCGCTGCGCACCAATCCGCCGCGTGCTGTTTCGAGCACCGCCATATCCACCACTGGCTCCTTCAACACGAATTGCGCACTGGCCGGACCCGTACAATCGCCCTTCATGAGCAGGCGATTTTGGATGTACACGCCATCACTACAGGTCATACCCACTTTGTAACCTACGCTGCGCATGAGGTGCGCAGTAAGGCGTGTGGTGGTTGTCTTTCCATTGGTTCCGGTTATGGCGATGATCGGGATGCGGCTCGGTGCGCCCGGTGGGAACAGCATATCCACAACAGGCTCCGCCACGTTCTTGCCAATGCCGCCGGTGGGATCCAAGTGCATCCGGAAACCCGGTGCAGCGTTCACTTCGAGAACTGCTCCCCCACTTTCGTTCAGCGGTATGGAGATATCGTCGGTCATGATGTCGATACCGCAAATGTCCAGATCGATGATGCGACTGATCCGCTCGGCGAGGAACACATTGAAGGAGTGTACGCTATCGGTAACATCGTCCGCAGTGCCGCCGGTACTGAGGTTGGCGGTGGCTTTCAAGTAGACCACTTCATCCTTCGGTGGCACAGAGGAAGCACTCATGCCATGCAGGGCCAACAACTTTTCCGTGTGGTCGTCCAATTCAATGCGCGTGAGTACGTTCTCGTGTCCGTACCCTCTGCGCGGATCCTTGTTCACCTCCGCAGTAAGCTGCTCAATGGTGCTCTTGCCATCGCCGATAACACAGGCAGGTGTGCGTTTCGCTGCGCAGATGAATTGGTGGTTGATCACCAACAAGCGATGGTCCAAGCCCGTTATGTAACGCTCTACGATCACGCTGCGGCTGATCTCCTTCGCCTTGGCCAATGCAATTTTCGCTTCCTCCAATGTCTTGATGCCAATGGTTGCACCACGCCCGTGGTTACCGCCGATGGGTTTGATCACACACGGAAAACCCACAGAATCGATGGCCCCCTCCAAGCCCTCCTCGGTGCGGACCACACGTCCTTTCGGCACAGGGATCTCGTAGCTCTCCAGCAATTGCTTGGTCTCTTCTTTGTCGCAGGCGATCTCCACGCCGATGTTACTGGTCTTGCTTGTGATCGTGGCGCGGATCCGTTTCTGATGGATGCCGTGCCCAAGCTGGACCAAGCTCTGACCATTCAAACGGAGATAGGGAATACCACGTGACAATGCCTCTTGTACAATACTTCCGGTACTGGGTCCCAACCGGCTTTCCTCCCGAAGCTCCCGCATCTGCTGGATGTCCTCGCTCAGGTCGTACTTCTCCCCACTGATCAACGCTTCAGCAATACGCACAGCCGCTTTCGCTGCATACATGCCAACAGGTTCCTCGATGTAGCTGAACACCACGTTATACACTCCGCTATCTCGCGTACTGCGCGTGCGCCCGAAGCCTGTTTCCATGCCCGCCAACGTCTGGATCTCCAATGCGATATGCTCGATCACATGGCCCATCCACGTGCCGCGCTTTACCCGTTCCCAAAAGCCGCCCTCATGGTCTTCGCTGCACCGGTGGCTTTGCATGGTGGGCAACAGCGCCTGGATCCGCTCGTAGAACCCCGGGATCTTGTCCGTTGGCTTCTCCTCAAGGTCTTCAATGTCGAGGCGCATAACGATGAGGTGGTGCCGTTTTACGGACCAATAGTTGGGGCCACGCATGGCCTTGAGCTCGAGAATGCGCATGGTAAGATGGGCTTTGGTAGTGCGAGGGTTCGGAAGTTCAATGGTCGGCAAGCGGCAAACGCGGCCCACATTGGCGGAAGATAGGGACGTTCCATTGTTCATCAAAACTTCACATTCCCGCCACATGCTCAACCGAACCTCCTATTTTCGCCCCCGCTGGCCCTTGGTCTTCGCGTCCATCTAAGGCGGAACCAACATTCCCAAAGGGCTATGGGGGCGGGGGAACAAGACCATTCCATGACACCAAAAGGAAAGCTCATCGCCATAGGCGGGAACGAGGACAAAGGCCAAGCCCCAGAAGCCGGGCACAATAGCAAGGTCTTCAATCACACTTTTATTGAGGACGGCATCCTTCGCCGAGTAATGGACGAAATGGGCGGAACCTCAGCCCGGATCGCCGTGATCACCAGCGCGAGCAGCATTCCAGAAGAGGTAGGCCAGAATTATATCGACGCCTTCGGTCGTTTAGGTGCTTCCAACTTGGATATCCTGAACATCCGGGACCGCAGCGATGTAAAGCCCGAAATGATCAAGCGCTTGGCCAAGGCGGATGGCGTTATGATGAGCGGTGGCAATCAACTGCGCTTGACCACGATCTTCGGTGGTACGGCTTTTTTGGAACTGATGAAGCGGCGCTACCACGAGGAGAAAGGCTTCGTGATCGCGGGCACGAGCGCAGGTGCCATGTGCATGAGCAGCACCATGATCTATCAAGGTCATAGTTCTTCGGGCTTGATCAAGGGCGGTGTGAAAATGACAACCGGTGCAGGCCTGATCCAGGATGTGATCATAGACAGCCACTTCGTGGAACGTGGTCGATTCAGTCGTTTGACCCAGGCAGTGGCAGGTAACCCGAACGCCATCGGAATTGGCCTTGGCGAGGATACCGGTGTGGTGATCACCGATGCGAACAACTTGGAGACGATCGGCAGTGGCCAGGTGATGATCTTCGACGGACACGAGATCTCCTACAGCGATTTCGCCGATGTGGAAGAAGGACAACCCTTCAGCATTGAAGGCATGCGGGTCCACATCATTTCCAAAGGGCATAGCTATTCGGTGAATATGCGGCAGTTCTCTGCTGTTCAAGTTCCGGTGAAGAGTTGAACGCGACCTACTGGCTATTCGCTGTTGGCTACTGGCTAATTTGTTCTATTTGAACAAATGGCCAGTAGCTAGAAGCCAGTGGCCAGTGTTCAATCCTAAACCCGCTCAACCCTAACCTCTTTCAGTAATGAACCCCGTCATTCAACGCTTCCGGACGATCGCAATAGCAGAAGGCTGGAGTTTCCTCATTCTGCTGGGGATCGCAATGCCATTGAAGTACATCTTCGACATGCCCATGGCTGTGAAGGTGGTCGGCTGGTTGCACGGTGTGCTCTTTATTGGCTATTGGGTGCTTGCCGTTCCCTTGTTCACCAAGTTGAAGTGGGATGTGGAACGCATCGTTGGCCTCGGATTGGCATCCATAATTCCCTTTGGCACGTTTGTAATGGAACGGAAATGGCTGCGGTGAACGGCCCGGCCGAATTGGATTAACATTGGGTGCTTACCTTTCAGGGATCCAGTGGAACTGGTACTCCCGTTCCATGTTTATCGAAAGCCTGAATTGTACGTTACACATGCAAGAAGAAGAACGACCGGACCTTTCAGCACTGATCAACGCGGCCGTTGGTGATGCCAAAGGATGGTTCCACGCCCAAAAGGCCTACCTCATCTTATCGGCCTCCGAAGCCGCAGGTAGATTGGCAGGCACTATCGTCGTATGGGTGATCGTGGCCTTGTTGGCAGCGGGTGTGGTCATGATGCTTACAGTGTCATTCGCACTATGGCTCGGCCAGCTCTTGGATAGCTACGCTTTGGGGTTCCTATCTGCCGGAGGTCTGCTTCTCCTCATTACCCTGCTCTTCTACTTCCTTTTGATGAAGAAGATCAGCGATGGCATCACACTCACCATTGTCAATTCCGCCCAAGATGACGAAGCGGAAGTTTGAAGACCTAGGTTCGGTACAGGCCGAAAAATTCCGGTTGAAAGCGCTTCTCCATGAACATGCTTTTCGGCTCGAACAACGGGGCAACGCATTGAAGGATCCAGAACTACTCAAATTGCTCGTTGGCAATACCGTGCGCAACGCGGTCTCGCAATGGGGCCCCGGCCGCTTCATGGCACGTGTCGTTGGCAAGGACCAAAGCGGGATCGGTGGTTACCTAGGTGGCGTGTTGGCTTCGCGCGCAAAGGGCTTCAAGGGTAAGGCCATGGCACTAGTGGTCGGTGCATTGGCACCTGCCATCTTGGAACGATTGATCCCTCCCGATAAGCTGGAACAATTCATCCACTACCTGGAAGGGCTCAAAGAACGGTTCGCAGAAATGTTGCACCCGAAGGACACCGAGTAACCAGCTTTGTGACGGGCTTTCGATAGCCATAACCTGCGTTCATCATGCAACGAAGCTCTGGACTTCAGAAATATGCCTTTGTCCTGCTCTCGCTGGTCCTCACTGTCGTGGTCCTCTATTACGGACGCAGTCTCATTCTGCTGCTCATCTCTTCCGGTCTGCTGGCATCACTGCTCTTTCCTGTAGCTCGCCGTGTGGAACGTGTCGCTCCCAAATGGGCAGGTGCGTTGGTGGCCACGTTGGTGATGCTGATCACTGTGATCGGTGTGTTCTTCCTGCTCGGCTGGCAACTGACCCGCTTCACCGATGACCTACCTGCGCTGAAGGAAGCCTTGGCAGTGAAAGGTGATGCCTTTCAAAACTGGATCTCGGACCAATTCCACATGAGCCAACGTGAACAAGTTGCGTGGTTCAACACTCGTGTTAGCGAAGTGGCCAGCACCAGTGGTAAAGTGGCCTTGTCCCTTTTCGGAATGACCGGTTCAGCATTGGCGGCCATTGTGCCGTTGCCGGTTTTCGTGTTCCTGCTGATCCTGCTGCGCGGCAAGTTCAAGACCTTCTTCGGTCAACTTGGCGAAACCAGCGATGGCGTGATCCTGCATATCATGGAACGGATCTCGAAGTTGTCCAGCAAGTACATTCAAGGTGTTCTGTTGGTCGTTGTGATACTCGGTGTACTTAATAGCATCGGCTTCCTGATCCTCGGCTTGAAGTATGCGATCCTCATGGGTTTCGTCGTCGGCTTCTTGAACGTGATCCCTTATGTGGGTGTGATGATCGGCAGTTTGTTACCCGTCGTACTTGCGTTGATCACCAAGGATTCCATGGCGTATGCCGTTGGGGCGTTCGGCGTTTGCGCACTCACCCAATTCTTGGAGAACAATTTCATCACCCCCAAGATCGTCGGCTCCAGCGTTAGCATCAATCCGCTTGCGAGCATTGTGGCGCTCTTGGCCGCAGGTTCCTTATGGGGAGTGATGGGCATGTTACTCGCGATCCCCATTACCGGCATGCTGAAAGTGGTTTGCGACTCGTTGCCTTCGTTGAAGCCGTACGGATTCTTGCTGGGTGAGGAAACGGAGTATCCTGAAGAGCAACGGATCAAGTTGCCTTTCACACGGAAACCATCTGCATCATCGTCGAAGGGGACGCAAGCCTAGCGTGCGTAACGAGCAATACCTGTTCGCTCTCACCGAAAGATCGCCGTATGGTAGATCCCATCAGCGCCCACTTGCCCGCGGTACATCCCGCTGCAATTGAAATCGAGCACGATGTTCCCTTCCCGGTCAATGGCGATCAATCCTCCGTCCCCATCCAAGGGTGGTAACTTCACGTGGACGACTTCGCGCACGGCCTCGGCCAGCGACAGTCCTTTATACAACATGAGCGCGTGTACATCGAAGGCCGCAACTGCCCGCAGGAAACTTTCGCCGTGGCCGGTGCAGCTGATCGCGCAAGAAGCATCGTTCGCGTAAGTGCCGGCCCCGATCACAGGACTGTCCCCGATGCGTTGCCATTTCTTGTTGGTCATCCCGCCGGTGCTCGTGGCCGCAGCCAAATGGCCGTTCGTGTCCAACGCCACCGCTCCCACCGTGCCGAACTTCTTCTCCTTTGCAGGCGCACTTGCAGCATGGTCCAACTGGTACACATCAGTACCCACGGTCTCCTGCCACTGCTGGTAACGGAACTCATCGAAGAAGTATTGATCGTCCTCCAGAGGTACTTTATGCTTGTGTGCGAATTCAAATGCACCGTTCCCGCTTATCAACACGTGACCACTGTTCTCCATCACCTTGCGCGCCAATGAGATCGGGTTCTTTACGTTCTGCACGCCTGCAACGGCACCGGCTTGAAGGTCGGAGCCGTTCATCAAGCTGGCATCCATTTCGTGTTGGCCATCGGCATTGAACACCGATCCACGCCCGGCATTGAAAAGCGGCGAATCCTCCAACACACGAACGGCAGCTTCAACGGCATCCAGTGCTGCACCCCCTTCCAGCAATACGCCATATCCCTTGCGCAAAGAGAGGTCCAACGCTTCGCGATACGCTTTCTCCCGTGTTGGGGTCATCAATTCCGGGGCAATGGTGCCCGCGCCGCCATGTATGGCCAATGCGATCTTTCCCATGTCGATCTCTCACCTGATTGAGCGGTGAAAGTAGGGCACCGCCCAGCCCACCAACGCACCCACCGCATAACCTGTCAACACGTCCGTGGGGAAATGCCTTCCTGCCCGAGCGCGCAGATAGCCCATGGCAGCTGGTGCCACTGCCGCCCCGATCCATGTGGCCGTTTTAACACCGCTGGATGCATCGGATCGTTGTACCATATTGGCACAGGTGAAGGTGATCGCCGCCGTATTCGCGGTGTGCCCGCTCCAGAAAGAATTGTAGTCGTTGCTGGTTCGCGTGGCCTCCGGTGGTGCATTCATGCCATGCAAATAGGGTCGCGGTCTACGCACCAACTCCTTCACTGTGTTGGTCAAGCCTGCGCTGAACAGACCGGCCTCTGCAATGATCACGATCGGGACCAATGGGCGTTCACCTTTCTCTCCTATGATCGCCGTTGTGAGCGAAGCTGCGACCGCCACACCGAATAGCACATTGCTGGCCCGGTGAGCAGGAATGCTCCATTGATCGATCGCAATTCTATCAATGCTCAGAATTCTCGACCTGTCCAAAACAGGCAACGCCAACCCCGTATTCCGGTGTTCTTGGAAAAGCGCGAAGCCGTAGAACGCCACACCGGCGCCACCGATCACTGCTTCCCTACCGGGCTTCAGTTCAAAGGCCCCTTGACCGAACAAGGTCCCGTGGCCAAGAACCAGGAACAACAAGGCCCGGAGCACTGCCCCGGGCCGTATTATCCTGTTGGTCATTGGCATCAGTACGTGATCAACACGCCATCTGCCAAGAACATCAAATTGTTCTCCGGTTCCGTGATCTTCTCGATCTCTTCTATGCTCTTGCCCGCATCTTCCGCATAGTGGCGAAGCGTGGGCACATCGATCACTTCACGGGTGGCGGTGCCTTGCAATACCGCGCGTTTCCCTTCCAAACCTTTGGTAGGCACGAAGAATCCATAATCCTTGAACCGCACTTTCATCACCTCGTCGTTCGGCAATTTCATGTCCATCCAGCAACCTTTCATAGCGCAGCTGGTGATGATCTCCCCTTCCACCTTTGTGGTCAATTCGTCCTTCTCTCCCATTTCCTTCATCAACTGATCCGTGGTGATCGCCCCTTCCGGTTTGATCGCTTCACCGTAGGACTTCACTTCCTGGGCAACAGTAGGGTTGTGCGCAGTGTTACAGGCCAAGGCCAAGATCAATGCGCAGCTAAAAAGAAAGAATTTGTTCATCGGTTTGTTTTGGTGATGTCCTGCAAAGTTCGGGCCTTTTGCTGAAAGTGCTTCTTTTCACTTTGAAGTGTGGGAAAACGCAGAAATGAACACCTCGTCAAATGCACCGCTTGGCGCATCTTTACACCATTACCATGAGCAAGGAACGCGTGATCATCGGGAGGCTGGAGCATATTGCGCTGCCGGGTCTGGGCATCGCACGTGTGGAGGCGAAGGTGGACACGGGAGCATACCGAAGTGCGATCCATTACCAGCGTGTGAAAGTGCGGTCCATCGAGGGAGTAAAAAGGCTGGTGGTGACTTTCCAAATGGGAGGCCAACGTAAGACCAAGGCATTCAAGGTCTACAAACGCATTGCGGTGAAGAGCAGCAACGGGGAGGTGAGTAAACGCTACTTGATCACAACAACGGTGCGATTGAACGGGTTTTCGGTCCGGACCCAATTCACCTTGTTCGATAGAAGCGATATGAAATTCCAAGTGCTGCTCGGCCGGAAATTTCTGGGTGGCCGGTTCGTGGTGGACGTAAGTACAAAACACGTACTCGGTTGATCGGCGCACTCCCGTAGCTTTGCCGGATCATGCGGCTTCTGGCCTTTTCCACCTTGCTTTTGCTCACGCTGAACTGTTCGGCCCAAGGACCGGCAACCGATCGAGCGGACCGTACAGGAAAAGTGTACGTTTACTGGGGCTGGAACCGTGCGATCTTCACGGATTCCGATATCCACTTCACCGGTGATCAGTATGATTTCACCCTACGCGATGTAAAGGCGTTCGACCGACCCACGGACTTCAACGCGAAGACCTACCTGAGCCCTGTTTCCGCCACCATCCCGCAGTACAATTTCCGGATCGGATATTGGTTCAAGCCCAACTGGAACATCTCTATTGGAACGGACCATATGAAGTATGTGGTCCAAGCGTATCAAGTGGTCGATATCGATGGAAGCATCGCGGGCACAGGAACTCGGTTCGACGGGAACTACTCGGATGCGGACATCGCGTTGCCACCGGACTTCCTTCAATTCGAGCATACCGATGGCCTGAATTACCCGAACGTGGAGATCAGGCATGCCCTGGACCTTTTGACCGTTGGCAAAGTGCGCATCGGGATCACAGAAGGGATCGGCACCGGGATCCTGTACCCGAAGACGAATGTGGTGCTCATGAACAATGAACGCAACGACCGTTTCCACCTTGCTGGATATGGGGTAAGTGCCGTGGTTGGACTGCAGATCGAATTCTTCCGAAGTTTCTTCATCCAGACCGAAGCCAAGGGTGGCTATATCCGCATGCCTGATATCCGCACAACGACCTCCAAGGCGGACAAGGCCGATCAACGGTTCTTCTTCGGACAATGGAACCTTGTTCTAGGTGCTTCGTTCGGCCGTTGCAGAAAGCCGACACCATCCGTTTCGCAGAGCAAGGAAACCGGTTTGTAGTGCCCGCAACTACGGTCTTCCCTAGTTTTGCCATCTTCATCCCATTCAACTTTTCGTACTTGGAATATGCTTCGATCGTACACCTTGACCTGCCTTCTCCTGCTCACCACAGTTTCTTACGCAACAAGATACTACGTGCACGCCAGCGCAAACGGCAATGGCACCGGCCTTTCTTGGACCAACGCCTACGTGGACCTGCAAGAAGCGTTGAGCGTAGTGATCCCCGGTGATGAGGTCTGGGTTGCAGCGGGGCAGTATAAACCGACTGCGGGTACGAGCCGGACCATTGCATTCAACATGAGAAATGGCGTCAGTTTGTTCGGAGGTTTCGCAGGGAACGAAGCCTCTTTGGACCAACGGAACATCGCCATGAACCCTACGGTCCTCAACGGAGACATCGGCGAAATTGGTACCAGCAGCGATAACTCCCATACCGTGGTTACAGTGGACCAGCTCACATCGGCCACCTCACTCGATGGATTTCGGATCATGAACGGATACAGTGCAAGTGGGAACAGTTACCATGGCGCTGGTTTGCGCGTTACCAATACACTTGGGGGGGCGTTCGTTTTGCGCAATTGCACCTTGGTGAACAATTATTCCGGCACCTATGGCGGCGCGATCTACATGGCTTCTGCCAACCTCACCATCGACCATTGCGAATTCATCAACAACCAAGCGGGTACGGGCGGCGACGGTGGTGCGATCTATAACGGCAACAACAATGGTGGTTATTCTCCCTTGGAGATCCGGAACAGTGTATTCAAGAGCAATTCTGCACGGCGCGGGGCGTGCATTTTCGGTGGTTTGGATTTCGCCACCTTGTTGATCGATCGCTGCATTTTCACGAATAACACTTCGGAATACAGCATTATTGAAATGGACGGGTTCACCACTGCTTCGATCAGGAACTCGTACATCATTGGGAACACCGTGAACGGCTCATCTTCAAATGTGTTCCGTATCCAAACATCGTCGGCCAACGAGGTAATGACCATGAGCAACTGCACCTTTGCCCAGAACTTCAACCTTTACGTTTCACCAGGGTCAGAAGCGATCCGCATCTATGGAACGCATCACCGGATCACGAACAGCATTGTTTATGGGAATACCGCATATGCAGGAAGACAAGTCAGCACCGGTATGGGTATCTCGAACTCGATCGTCCAAGGCGGCCACACGAGCGGCACGGATATCATAGATCAGGACCCGCTCTTTGTTATGCCTTCACCCGGTACCAACACGAACTTCGACGCGAGCCTGTTCGACTATACCCTATTGTACTCTTCCCCGGGGATCAATGTGGGCAACAACGCGTTGGTGGATCCGCTTTCTGTGCTGGACCTTACGGGTAATGACCGGATACAAGGCGGCGTAGTGGACTTAGGCTGCTATGAGTCCAATTTGTTCCTCCATTTGCCCGGTACCGGATCTGGAAATGAACAGCTGTTCTTCGATGCGCAACAACAGGAACTGCGGACGTTGAAAGCGACCACCAACGTTCAAGTGGAGATCCTGGACCTATCGGGCAGAATGATCATTCGTTTCGGAATGACCGGAAATGCTGCACGGATCGACCTTCCAGCGGGTGCATACCTTGCCAAGGCGACCGGGTATTCGGTATTGCGGTTCGTGATCGAGCACTGATCACACGTGGCGTTCAATGAACTTCACGATCTCCCCGGCAATGTCCTGTCCGGTGGCTTTCTCTATACCTTCCAATCCGGGCGAACTGTTCACCTCGATCACCAACGGACCGCGCTCGCTCTGGAGCATATCCACACCAGCAACGTGCAATCCCAACGCCTTGGCGGCCTTGATCGCCGTTGTCTCCTCTTCCTGTGTCAGTTCGATCAACTGGGCTGAACCGCCTCGGTGCAGGTTACTGCGGAACTCACCTTCTTTTCCGGTCCGTTTCATGGCCCCTACCACCCTGCCATCAACGACAAAAGCGCGAACGTCCATTCCCTTGCTCTCCTTGATGAACTCCTGAACGATCACTCGTGCCTTCAAACTGTTGAACGCTTCACACACCGCGACGGCAGCCTTCTTGGTGTCCGCAAGTACTACACCGAGCCCCTGCGTACCTTCCAGTAGCTTTATGATGCAGGGGGCACCACCGACCGCATCGATGACGTTGCCGACATCCTTGCTGTAATTGGTGAAGACGGTCTTTGGAATACCAACACCACTGCGGGTAAGGATCTGCATGCTGCGCAGCTTGTCCCTGCTCCGGACCAGCGCTTGGCTCTCTATGGTACTGAACACTTTCATCATTTCGAATTGGCGGACCACGGCGGTGCCATAGAAGGTCACGCTTGCACCGATCCTGGGGATCACCGCATCGATCCCTGTCAACGGCTCGCCGCCATAGATCACCTGCGGTTTCCGCTTCTCAATGTAGATATCGCACTTCACGTGATTCACTACACGTGCAGTATGACCACGTATTTCGCAGGCTTCGACCAAACGCTTGGTCGAGTACAATTTGGTGTCCCGCGATAGGACAAGGATGTTCATGGGGGGTAGTTCCGGTCAAAACTAACGCCAGCTTCGTCACATCTTGATCAAAGTTCGTTTTGGAGCATTGAACTAACGCTATTTTTACGCACTTTTCACTTAGGCCATAGTACATGAGGATCATTGATGTCGAGTCACTTGGTGACCAACTTACCGGCGACCAAATGGCCTCGTTCGAGAATAATGGCTTTCTACATTTCAGGGGCTTCCTCACACCCCATGCTGTGAACACCATGACCAAGGCCATTGATGAGCTTAGTGCGCGTTGGGTTTCCGAAGGGCTGCGTGTGTTGAACGGCACGCCGCTCAAATATGGTAAGGATGTGGATGGCAAGGAGATCATCCAACGCTTCTGTTTCGCTTCACAGCACCACCCGGTCCTTGCCGAGCTGCTAACGGACCAACGCTTCAACACACTTTTGTCGCTAGTTGGTGAAGGCGGCCGACTGGGCACACATGAAAAGGACGGCCTCGTTGTGAACCACTACGTCAACTCTCCGACCAGCAATTTTACCCAAATGGGCTGGCATACGGATTCCGTGCGCGACCTCTTCCTTGGCTTGCCGATGTGCCCGATGCTGAACGTTGGCATCCACTTGGATGATCAGGACCCGCGTAATGGCGGCCTTCGGATCCTACCCGGAACGCACAAGCAAAAGAAATCGGGTGTTCTCTTCCGCAAAGTGCAGTTCTTGGACAACCGGCCGGATCCCCGAGAAGTGGCCTTCGAGATCAAGGCCGGTGATCTCACGATCCATGATGGACGAGCATGGCACCGCGTGGCCAAATCCAAGTTGGTCGGTGAGGCTAGCCGCCGAAGGGTCATGTACATCCCGATCGTGAACGGTCCCTTCTTGCCTAAATCAGCCGAGAGCAAGACCCCGTTCTACCACAGGTTCCAGGGGTTGGTGAAGTAGGTCGTGCAAAACGACACCGCTATTGCTTCCTGTTCCAAGTAGACTATTCGCGCGGAACACAAGGAGCGCGGTATCGCGGTTCATTTCCAATAGCGTAGAGTGTTGTCATTGAATTGAGAGATCACAGAAATGGAGAAAGGATACGCATTGGTCACCGGGGCGAGCCAAGGATTGGGCCGCGCATTCGCGATCGGATTGGCCGAACGCGGATTTGGGATCGTGGCCGTGGCCCGCACTACCGCTAAGCTGGCCGAAACAGTTGCTGAGTGTGGTAAACTGAACGGCGCAAGGGCCATAGCGATCGAGGCGGACCTGGTGGCACCAGATGCTGTCGAAAAATTGGTCCAACAGATCGAAGCGACCGATCTACCGATCACCGTTCTGGTGAACAATGCCGGTGAAGCGATCTGGGGACGATTCGCGGATAAGCCCTTGGACGATCATCTCAGGATGATGCGCTTGAACATGTCAGTGCCCATTGAGTTGACCCATCGTCTTCTACCCCGGTTGCGTAAAGCGCCGAAAGCATATGTGCTCAACGTGGGTAGCATGGCGGGATACAATGCATTCGCCACGCTGGGAACCTATAGCGGCAGCAAATCATTCATCGTTCGCTGGTCCCGATCATTACGGATGGAGTTGAGTGGAACAGGCATTCAGGTCTGCTGTGTATGTCCCGGTAGCGTTACAACCGGATTCACTGAACGCGCAGGCATGCAGGTGATGGACGATCTTGCGAAACGTTTCGGACACCCGCCCAAACCGGTCGCAGAGGCAGCCTTGAACGCCCTATTCGCGGGAAAGGCTGAAGTGGTGCCGGGCTTCTTCAACAAAGTTACCGTTCTTGTACTGGGGTTGTTGCCCGAAGCGATCGTTGAACGGGTGGCCAGTTCGATCTACTTGAAGAAGCTGGGTGGTTAAGGAGTGAGGAACGGAACCTTTGGACCTGAAGCGAGTGTTCGTCAACGGGTGGACAACACCATGGTCCACCTGCTGCACCACCAGGCCAGGACAGCGAAGAACGGCGCTGCCACCACATCAACCGTCCAATGCACGTGCTGCACCAATACGGCTATTGCCACAAGGAACGTGGCCACCATCATGAAGAGCCGGGACCCTCGCGTTGGTGCGGCCAAAACGAAGAGGAACAAATTCGCTGTATGCCCACTGAAGAACAAGTCTTTTTCGAACGGGAAGGATGTGGGGTAGAGCACTTGCACGCATGGGTCCTGTAGAGCGATGAGACCCGGCGGGGGGATCAGCGGCACCAACGCCATCATTGCCATACGGAACAGGGCCAGGACCAGTGCCGCTTGCAACGTGCGAAGTGCAAGTAGCGGCACCCGTATTGTCAGCACGAGCATGGTCAAAATGGAAGCGTAGAGCACGATGAACAGCGGTATGGAAACATCCATCGCAGGCACCATGCTGAGCAACGGTTCGTATGGTGCGAAACCTTCCAGTGTGTCTATGAAACCGAAAAAGGCCGGCAGCAGGAACAGGAGAAATAGCCCCACAGCAACGGTCACCACCCACGCTATCTTTCTTGCTTTTCGTTCCAAGGCCATTCCGCAATGTTAGTGTTTGGTCCGCGACGCGGGGTGGTAACATTAGCTTCGCGCCAATGTTGCGGTCCTTCCATGCTTGGTGCGCCTTGCAGCCATTGGCGGCATTGACAGTGATCGCATTGGTCCCACGGCTGATCGCCGCCTTTTTCAGTGAAGGGTACTTCGCCCATGATGATCACTTCCTGGTGATCGAGGCGGCCGCGAGTTGGGTGGACGGTTTCGATTACAACAATTGGCTGCCTTGGAACCAAACGGGTACGCCGCATCCCAGCGGGCATAGTTTCGTTTATGTCGGCTTGCACTATGTGCTGTTCAGTGGATTGAAATTGATCGGTCTAGGGTCACCAAAGGCCATCATGTTGATCGTTCGATCTATCCATGCCATCTGGAGCTTGGTGGTGGTGCGAGCAGGATATCGCATTGCACTTCGACTGGCGTCCCCGGAGATCGCTTGGCGTGCAGGGCTTTTCCTTGCACTGTTCTATTTCATGCCCTTTCTGGCCGTTCGAAATCTGGTGGAAGTGGCCTGCATCCCCTTTCTCATGTTGGGTGCCTATCGGTTGGTCCGTTCACCGGAAGGGCCTAGTTTGAAAGATGCGTTCGTAGCTGGGCTATGGATCGGACTGGCGGTGAACATCCGTTTCCAGACCTTGTTCTTCGCCGTTGGCCCGGGACTGGCATTTCTACTCCAAAAGCGTTGGAAGGAAGCAGTGGTGTATGGCTTGGGAGCCACGTTGCCGATCGTCCTGCTCCAAGGCTCGATCGACCTGTTCATTTGGAGCGCCCCATTTGCGGAACTTACCGAATACGTTGGTTACAACTTGGTGAACACCACCACTTATTTTGATCAACCTTGGTACAATTACCTATTGCTACTGGCTGGCATCTACATTCCATTCCTGAGCGTTGCCGTGCTTTTCGGGATCTTTCGCAAGACAAGTCCACTGCTGCTTTGGATCCCGCTAATGCTGTTCCTGGCCGTGCATTCGTACTTCCCCAATAAGCAGGAGCGATTCCTTTTACCCATCGTCCCCTTGTTCTTCGTGGTCGGATATGCCGCTTGGGAACAGTGGCGATCACGCTCGAGCTGGTGGCAGCAACATATAGGTCTATGGAAGGGTCAAATGGTTTTCGTAGTGGCCCTGAACACGATCCTACTTGTTGTTCTGTGTGGTGCCTTCAGCAAACGAAGTCGTGTGGAGGCCATGGATCTGCTTCGCACAGAAACACCACTGCGCCGATTGATCATGGAAGATACTGTGGAAGGTGAACCTCCGCTCCCGCCTCTCTTTTATTTGGGCCAATGGAACGTGAGCGTGCTGTTCGTTCTGGATCCCAAAGAACCGATCCCATCGGTCGACCCGACCCAAAAGCGCATGGACAGGCCTGATGGGATCCTATTCTTTGGTATGGAGGATCTGCCGCAACGGATGGCCCGTGTCATCGCAGCGACGGGACCGTTGGAAGTGGTCGCTGTTGCTCGTCCGGGATTGGTGGATCGTGTGGTGCACTGGCTAAATCCTGTAAATCGGAATGAGGCGATCCTCGTTACACGCACAGTTGCGAATTAGATTTGCGTCGCGAAACCCATCGAATGGACCTTTCAACCCTCGACCCGTCAGTTCTTCTTACCAGTAAAGGGCTTATCGGCCTTGTTACGCTTACCGCCTTGGAGATCGTTCTGGGTATTGACAACATTATCGTTATCAGTATTCTCAGTGGTGAACTGGAAGGAAAGAAACGGCAGCGTAAAGCACAACGGCTCGGCTTGGCTTTGGCCATGATCACCCGACTGGGCCTCTTGTTCAGTATCAGCTGGATCATGGGGCTTACTGCTCCATTCATCACCTTGTTCGAACATTCTTTCAGCGGACGCGATATGGTGCTCGGGATCGGTGGCCTCTTCTTGATCTGGAAGGCCACCATGGAGATCCACGCCAAGGTGGAGCATAAACGGGAAAAGCAAGGGAAGACTCGCAAGGCGACCAACTTGCTCAGCGTGGTCCTCCAGATCATTGTGATCGACATTGTATTCAGCTTGGATTCCGTGATCACTGCTGTGGGCATGAGCAATGATCTCCTCATCATGTCGCTCGCTGTGATCATCGCTGTGCTCATGATGATGGTGGCCAGCGCTGCCATCGCCGACTTCGTGGAGAAACACGCCACGGTAAAAGTGCTCGCACTCGCCTTTCTCGTCATGATCGGCGTGGCCTTGTTGATGGAAGGCATGGGCGAAGAGATCAGCAAGGCCTACATCTACGTCGCCATGTTGTTCAGTGTGCTTGTCGAGACCTTGAACTTGCGCATGAAGGCGACTGAAAAGAAGCTTCAAGGCCGTGACGAACCCAGTGGCCGTAGTTGATCAGGGTAACGTCCCGGTTCGTGTATTCGTAGCGACCGTACCTCCGATGTTCACCAAAATGACGTCCCGGTCGTTCATATCCCCGGTATAACTGACGATACCGTCCATGTTGGTATCGGCTTCGTAGTACCCGTTCATCACTGTTGTGGCAACATTACCTCCGATCAAGTTCAGGATCGCGTCGCGGTCATTGTTCTCGCCGGTGTAGCTTACGTCCCCATTCCCGCGGACATCGCCGGCCCAGAGGGCTGCCTTTCCAGCCATCGGTTTCATGGCCACCGACCCACCGTAGACCGGCGCGGTACCGATACTCAGGTCCAGCAACGTAGCTGTGGCTGAAAGCGCTGTCGATCCCGCTGTCATTACACCAAGATGGTTCCTGTGGCGCAGAGCAACGTAATACTGGTCCGCAGGCATGCTGAATGCGACATCGGAAACACCATCCTTGTCCACCACTTTTCCGTTGCGTAGGATCAACGCAGAGCGGGTAGAGACCACAGTGGTAGGGTCCAATTTGTCACGCAATTCCACCACCACCCAATCCACCACTGCTGTGGTGCTGTTGGAATTATTGAGAACGCTTTGCGCAACCAATTCGCCACCACCCCCGACATGCGGATAACCCAAACCAGTGTACGGTTCCATCAGTGGGATATATCCGGCCGTGCGCAAATTGGCATCCATTTTCCCGTTCGTGCTGTTGTACGGTCCTTCCAGAAAGGCCTTGAGCTTGACCATGACCTCTTGGTCCCCTGATGTGTTCGGATCATAGCCGTCCAGCGTTACGGTGGTGTTCGCCGGATCCAACCAATCCCGAAGTCTGTAGAAGGAATATTCCTGGTCCCACATGGCGCTCATCTTGGCAACGCCACTTGGCGCGGTGGTGATGGTTGCACAGTTCTGTTGGCCATCCGATAAATGCCCAATGAAGCGTTTGTTCTGGTCGTAAGCTGGGCCACCGCTGGCACCCGGTTCCAACATTCCCTGATCCCAGAAAACGCGCCACATATTGATATTTGCAATCACGGTCGAAGTCGGTGGATCCTGTTCAAATGCGATCTTCTTCACATCGTACAATGGGTGTTCGTAAGCGGTTATAGTCTGCGGAACGTTCCCGGACCGATCCCAACCTGCATAGTAGGCGTTGTAGGCCGCCGGAATCGGTGCGTTCAATTCGATCAACGCAAAATCGTCCAATGACCAACTGGATCGGTAGGTAGCCCCGGTCATGGTTTGGGTGGTGGGCCCGACATTGCCTACACAACCTGCCGTTTCGTAGTTGAAGTAAAATACGTAATCATCCAATGTTGGCGCATAGAGACAGTGCTCTGCAATGTCCAGATAGGGTTTACCCGGAGTTGCGGTGTTGTTCAACAAACTACCTGAACAACCGCCTCCATCGGGACGCAGGAACATGACCGTAGCACGCTTCTGATCTTGCCAAGCCGCAGCCTCGGGGCAGTTCGCGTTGATATGGCAAGGGGAGCTCTGGTATCCGGGATCGATGTCGCGTTCCGTTCCTTGTTCCTCACTGGCTCGTGGTGCGAAAATGTTCGTGTACACATGCGTAATGCTCGCCACATGCAACTGTCCCAGACCAACACCATCCGGCACGTGGTATTCGATGACCACGGCTTCTCCTGGCACCACCTGCGTGGCCATGGTGCCACTGGGAGACCTATTGCTCTGACCGAAGGCACCTATGCTGAACGTACGGTCCTCACGGTAGAGAAAGACCGTTGTTCCTTCTCCCGGTTCCCATGCATCGAATTGAACGCTGAGCATTGCTGCACCCGAGCTGCGAAGCACAAGTCGACATACCGATGAGCCATCTTCGAGCATATCCCAATGTCCTTGTGCAAGCATATCGATCGCTTGGAAGATCTGTTCTCCGTATCGCGGAACACCTCGTTCATCGATGTTGCGTTCCGCAGGATCCACGGCTGGTCGCAGGAAATCAATTTTCGGTATTGGGGTGATCGTCAATGCAGCTGCATCGAACGATAATGGGCGACCTCCTGTATTGATCTGAGCTTGCGCGAAAAAGAAGGAGAACACACCCGGCACCCAGAGGAGCAGTCTGGTTGTCATACATCAAAGCTATGGGCATGCCGATCGTGCAGCTTGAAGAATTCGACCAACGAACCGCTCACTACGATCGGGCGCGGAACCATCGACATGAACGCACCTGCCCGATCACTTTCAGGGATCCAACAAAGTATTTCGCAGGGCCACCTTACAGAAACACTGCGGTTGAATTGGTCCTTTCAGTGGAGCCACTTCACATGATCACGGAAGCGATGCTGTCCTCGTTGCAGTGGCGATCGTACCTCCGATGTTCACCAAGATCACATCCCGGTCATTGCCGATCCCGGTGTATTTTACAATTCCATCCATGTTCACATCGGTCCGGGAATAGCCGTTGTACGTCGCCGTGGCAACAGTGCCCCCCACACGCACCAGAATGGGGTCGCGATCATTGTTCACACCCGTGTATTGAAGCGTACCATCGCCAGTCACATCACCGGCCCAAAGTACAGCCCTACCGCCAAGCGGCTTGGTAGCGCTCGTCCCTCCGAACAAGGGTACTGTACCATTACTGAGGTCAAGTAGGGATGCATTGGTGCTCAGTGGTAGTGCGGCGTTGGTCATAACACCCAAATGATTACGGTGCCGCAACGCGATGAAGTAATTGTCCGCAGGCATGCTGAAAACCGGATCGGAAACACCGTCCATTGCGACCACGTTCCCATTCCGCAAGATCAATGCACTACGCGTGGCGAGCACTTGTGCCGAGTTCAATTTGTTGCGTAGTTCGATCACCACCCAATCAACCACGGCACTTGTACTTGAAACATTCAATACTGGCTGTGTTGTGCTTTCCCCGCCTCCACCGCTATGCGGATAGCCAAGGCCCGTATAGGGTTCCGTCAATGGGACCAGACCCGCACTTCGCAACCCAGCGTCCATGTTCACGTTAGCCACGTTGAACGGTCCTTCCAAGAAAGCTTTTAAGCGCACCTTGATGGATGGAACAGTACCACTTGGATCATATCCGTTCAAGGTCATTGACGTGTTCGCTGGGTCCAACCAATCGCGCAGCCTGTAGAACGAATAGTCCCCATCCCACATGGCGCTCATTTTCGCGATGCCTCCCGGGTTCGTTCGGATGTTCGCACACGTTTGCCCGGAACCCGAAGTCATGTGTCCAATGAAGCGTTTATTCTGATCAAAGCAGGGTGCACCGCTGGCGCCACCTTCGACCATGCCCACATCCCAAAAGACCCCCCACATTTGCGTACCCAATTCGCCGATCACAGTGGTCGGTGGATCAAGTTCGAAGGCGATCTTCTTCACGTCGTAAAGCGGATGCTCGAGGACGGTGATCGTTTGTGGAACAGTGCCCGAATGGTCCCAGCCCGCGTAATACACGTTGAACGCCGGTGGAATAGCTTGGTCCAATTCCACCAACGCCATGTCCTGTGGACTCCAATCCGCACGATGCGATGCTCCTGTCATCGTCTGTGTTGTCGGGCCAACACCGCCCACGCACGTTGCCGACTCATAGTTGAAATAGAACACGGTCTGGTCCAACGTGGGCGTATATAAACAGTGACCGGCCATGTTCACATAAGGAATGCCAGGAGTGCCTGTGTTGTTCAATAGACCTGCCGTACAACCACCACCATCGGGTCGGAGGAAAAGCAACGTTGCTCGCTTTTGGTTTTGCCAAGCAGCCGCTTCCGGACAGATCGTGTTGATGTGGCATGGGGAGCTTTCGACACCGAGGTCACGTTCGCCGGTTCCATTTCGTTGAAAGAGATCAAAGAATGCATGGGTAATGCTCTGTACACGCAATTCGCCACGTGGAGCGCCAGCTGGCACCCGGTATTCAATGGTCACGGTTCCACCGGGAACCACCTGCGTGGCCATTGTGCCCATGGTTGAGCGATTCGTACGATCAAAAGCACCGATCACGGTACTTCGGTCCTCGTTGTAGATGAACACGGTCGCACCTTCAGGCAGTTCCCAGCGATCGAACTGTACGCTGAGCATGGCCGCTCCAATGCTCTTCAATGCAATGCGACATAATTGCTCACCATCCGCCAAGATCTCCCATTCCCCTCGATCGATCAGGTCCACTGAACGAAAGCGTTGCACACCGTAACGGAGGTCGCTTACAGGTTGGAATGCATCGGGGTCTGGCTCATCAACCTCCAAGAATTGAACTACGGGCGGATCGCCTGACCGAGCGACACCGCTCGTAAAAGACCGCGGTAAACCGCCCTGCGAAAGCTGCGCCGAAGCAACGCTCCCGAATAGAATGCCCGTAAGGAGGACCACCTGCCTGTAATCCATATTACGAAAGTACGCACGCACCGGTCGAATGGATCGATGAACAATTAGAAGTTTTCGACCAACACGACACCGCCAATTCCGTTCAGCGCGATACGATCACAAATTCTGTGCGGCGGTTCTGGGCTCTCCCCTCTTCGGTATCGTTCGTTGCCAAGGGTTTGGAAGGACCGAACCCTTGAGCGGAAAGACGACCCGATGCAATTCCATGAGATTCCAAGTAGGCCTTCACGGTGTTCGCGCGATCGTTGCTCAACACCGTATTCTCGGCTGCATTGCCGCGGCTGTCCGTATGGCCCTCGATCCGGATCTTAACGGTGGGATTCTCTTTCAGGAACCCGATCAGTTCTTCCAAAATGTATTCCGAGGATGGCAGGATCTCCGCCGAAGCCGTGGGGTACTTGATGTCGTTGACCCGATAACTGCGGCCCACTTCGATCTTCTGCACTTTCATATCCACCTTGGCGACACCGGCCCGCACGGTATCCTCTTGTGAAAAGCTGCGCGAATCGAATACGTGGTCCTTCTTCTTCACGGTCATCTTCACATCGCTACCGGCTGCCAATTTTACAACCGTTGCATATTGGCCGCTTGCACTATCCACACGTACCACTTCGATCTTCCGCGAATCCATGTATTCGATCTCCACGGTTGCATCGCGCACCAGCTCCCCCTTCTCGTTCCGTACTTCTCCTTTCACCAAGAGGATCTCATCGGGCCGCAC
>Ga0209582_1000386_pt1 | contig 30671 bp, 26 predicted proteins | sample KloWWTmetKNB5Kit_FD_187176 | JGI IMG/M metagenome (GOLD analysis project Ga0209582, IMG submission 187176) | Active sludge microbial communities from Klosterneuburg, Austria, studying microevolution and ecology of nitrifiers - Klosterneuburg... | ecosystem: Engineered > WWTP > Aerobic digester >...
GGGTCATCGTAGTAATACTTGGTTGTCCACGGGCCATCGGTCAGCTTGAAGCCATTGCTGGCCGCGTAGTGGCTCCACTCGGTCTGGCCGGCAAACCCGCCCGCGCCGATTGAGAAGCCGTATTGCACCACGTTCTTCTTGTCGAACGCGGGGTCAAGGCCGTTCTTGCCATTCTTGTCAAGGGTGAGCTTGGCGATGACTTCGCCGTACTGACCGCCATCCTTGGGGTTCCATGTCCAATCTTTCATGATGGCCGGGTCAATGCCAGCCTTCTTAAGCATATCTGCGTTGTACATGACCGAGACGGTGTCCCAGTCTTTGGGCAGGCCAAAGCGCTTGCCGCTCTTCATCCACAGGTCGGCCAACGCGCCAAGATACTGCTTGGTGTCAACCTTGTCGGCCTGCACAAATGGCTCAATATCCAGAATCAGGTTCTTGCTCACAAATTCCGGGTATTTGGCCAGGTGGTCGGTGAAGACATCCGGGGCATCGCCAGAGGCAAAGCCGGTGTTCAGACCGGTCCAGTAGTCATCCCAACCCTTCTGCTCAACCTTCACCACAATGTTCGGGGTCTTCTTCATGAAGGCATCGGCGCAGGCCTGGTAAGCCGGTAACTGGTTGGAGTCCCAAAGCGTGTAGCGGATGGTCACCGCGTTCGCAGCGGGCGCAGCCGTGGCCGCAGGCTTGGGGACATCTGTGGCTTTGGGCGCAGCGGGAACATCGGTGGCCTTGGCGGCCGGGGCGGCGGTTGGGGCAGCGGGCGCAGCCGTGGGCGCGGCGGCGGGCGCTCCGCAGGCGCTAACCAGCATGGCTAACGCCGGCAGAGCAAGTAGATACTTGGATTTATTCGGGTTCATGACTTTCTCCTGCTTCTAAAAAAATTGTCTTTGTACTTTTTTTACGATGTGCCACGTGGCGCATCGCGGGTACCTGGATGGGTTTAGCGCCCTGAGCGCTTGGGCTTATCGATAACCAGAGAATTGAATTGAGTTGATGACGCGCTTGCCCATGAGCGCGAACATGAGGACGCCGGGCAGCGCGCCCAAAACCGCGCCCGCCATCAGGCCGCTCCAATCTGGCGAGCCTTGCGGTGTTTGCGAACGGAAGATGCCCAGCGCGACCGTGAGCACGCGCACTTCTTCTTTGGAGCCAACCAAAAGCGGCCACATGTAATCGTTCCATGTGCTGATGAAAATAAGAATGGCGATGGTGGCGAGCGGCGGGCCGCTCATGGGCAGCACAACGCGCCAGAAAACCCCAAAGACCGAGGCCCCATCCAATTTGCCGGCTTCTTCCAGCTCGTGGTTAATGCCCAAAAAGAATTGGCGCAAAAAGAAGATGGCAAATGCCGAGAACAAAAAGGTCGGCGCAATCATGGCCTGAAAGGTATTCATCCAACCCAGCGAACGGATGAGGATGTAGTTGGGGATGAGCGTGACGATGCCCGGCACCATGAGCGCGGTGAGATACAAAAAGAAGATCTTCTCGCGGAAGGGGAACTTGAGCCGCGCAAAGGCATAGGCGCTGAGCGAGGAGAAGAACAATTGCCCCGCCAGCACCGCCAGCGTCACAATAAACGAGTTGCGCAGATACTGGAAAAAGTTGATGGCCGTGCCAGAGCCGCCCAGCGCGCGAGATTCCTCCACGCTCAGGAAACCCATCACCCGGGAATAGTTGAGCGTGGTGAAGCCCGGCGGCAAAAACGATTTTGGATCCGCGATCATCTCGCGGTTGGTGGCAAGGCTGGTGCGAATCATCCACCAAAGCGGCACCAGCGTGATGATGATCATCAGGATGAGCGCGCCCCACGCCACAATTTTTCCTGCGGAGAAACGGCGTCCCGCCGAGCGAGACTGGGCCGGATTAGATGCGTTTGTCATGTCAGTCCTCTTTTATAAAAATGAATTAGTCGAGGTCGGACGTATTAGCCCGGCTGAGGCGCAATTGAATGATGGTGATGGTGCCCAGAATGAGGAACAGGATGACCGCGACCGCGGAACCGTATCCCATCTTGAAACGCTCAAAACCGAAGTTGTAGATGTACCAGTAAATCACGCGGGTGGCATCTACCGGGCCGCCTTTGGTGGTGATGGCGATGGTGTCGAAGATTTGGAACGAGCCGATGATGCTGGTGATGAGCACAAACACAAGCACCGGCCGCAAAAGCGGCAAAGTGACCGCAAAAAATGTGCGCACTTCGGTGGCGCCGTCAATCGCGGCGGCCTCATACATCTCTTTGGGGATGGTTTGCAGACCGGCGAAGAGCAAGAGCGCGGTGTAGCCCACATGCCGCCAAATATTTATCCCCGCAATTGAAGCCATGGCCGATGAGGGATTGCCCAGAAACGGCACGCGATCCATCCCAAGGGTGGTGAGAATTTGGTTGATGAGGCCGAGTTGCGGGTCCAACATCCACAGCCAGAGCAGTGCCACCACCACGTTTGGGATGAGCCAGGGCAGCACCAACACGCCGCGCACAAGCATGTTTTGCGTCAGGCGATTCATCAACACCGCCAACCCAATGGCCAAAACCGTTTGCAGCGGAATGTTGAGCAAAACATATTGAACGGTGACCGCCAGCGAATGCCAAAAGTTCTCGTCTTTGAGGATGTTCTCAAAATTCTGCGTGCCAATCCACTGCGCTTCGCTCACCATATCGGCGTTGGTAAAGCTGAACAAAAGGCCGCGAACGGCCGGGATGGCAAAGAACGTCAAAAAGCCAACCAGCCCGGGCAAAATAAAAAGATAGGCCAGCCAGGTTTCGCCCTTTGTCCACATCTTTAGCCAGTTTGATGTGCGCGTGTTGGAGGAGGGTGATGGATTTATCGTCATGGAAGTATTCCTCTCAAAAAAAACTTAGGATGAATTTCGAACGATTAATTCGGCGGGTATTTCAACAAGCCTGTTTGGCGTGTCTAATCTTTCAATCATGCGCAGGGCCAGCATGGCAGCCGAGCGCCCCAACTCGCGCTTGTCCACCCGCACGCTGCTTAATGCGGGGGTTGTGATGGAAGCAAAGTCAATATCATCAAATCCAACAATGGCGCAATCTTCAGGAACGCGAACGCCCATCTCTGCGCAGGCTTTTAATGCGCCCAGCGCCAGCAGGTCGTTAAAGCAAAACAACGCCGTGACATCCGGGCGCTCGGTCAGCAGTTTTTTTGTGGCGGCGCGGCCCCCCGGTATGCGCGGGTTGCCCCGCACAATCAGGCTTTCATCTACCGGCAGGCCATGTTTAACGAGGGAATCCTGATACGCCGACACGCGCCGTTCTTCGCGCGGGTCGCCTACAACATCGGCCAGCATGGCGATGCGGCGATGTCCCCTGGCAAACAGATGATCCATCGCTGCGCAGGCCCCGTTGTAATGATCGGCCATCACGCACCCCACGCGCGGGTGATCGTAAAACGTGTTCACCGTAATGATGGGCCGGTTGCCCGCGCCAAACGCATCCACGGCCTCGGACCACATGGGCCCAAACAATATCACTCCATCCACCGATTGCGAATTCATCACCCGCAGCAGCTCTATTTCGCCTCTCTCCGAGTCCTCGCTGCTGGCGATCATCAGACTGTAATTGTTTTCCTGGGTGATCTCCTGCACGCCGCGCGCCACCTCGGAAAAGTAGGGATTGCAAATATCGGGCACAATCAGGCCGATGATGTTTGAGCGCTGGGTGACAAGGCTGCGCGCCACAAGATTTGGCCGATAGCCCAGCTCGTTGATGGTCTCCAAAACACGCGTGCGCGTCTCGTCTGCAATCTCGCGCTCGTTATTGACAACACGAGAGACCGTTTTGAGAGAAACGTTTGCCTTTTCGGCAACTTGCTTCATGGTGATTGCCATAATTGATCTCTTTTCAAATGACAGCGTTGTCTGACAGCGTTGTCAGAGATATTAGTCAAAAAAAACGGTTTGTCAAGAGGGTTTTCTGAGAAAATGGCGGCGCGGCAAAATTCGCTGGTTAACGCGAGTTTTGGATAAGAGTAAGTCTGTCATCCTTCGACAAGCTCCCTTCGACAAGATCAGGACAGGTTTTCGAGCGAGAAATCTGCGAAAAAGGCGCGCACCAAGCCGGGCTTACGCGCAGATTCCTACGCCTTGCCGCGGGCGGCGTTCCAGCGCGCCAAAATTTTGCTCTTGTTGGCGCGCCATGTGCCGATGAAGCCGTATGGCAGAAACAGCACAATCAAAATGTAGATGATGCCGAACAAAAGCGGCCAGCGCGGGCCAAAGGTCACGTTTAGCCAATACCCCAGCAACTGCAAAAACCCCGCGCCCAAAATGGCCCCGCTCAGCGTGCCAACCCCGCCAATGATCGTCATGAGCAGCGCGTTGATTGTGGTGGAGACGCTGAGCATGGATGTGTTCGCGTTCAAGTTCCAAAGCGCGTTCATCATCCCGGCCAGGCCAGCCATCACCCCAGACAAGCTCATGCCAATCAGTTTGTAGATGAAGGTGTTGTAGCCAATGACCTGCGCGCGCGGCTCATTCTCTCGGATGGCGAGCAGCACCTTGCCGGTGGGCGAGTTCACCACCCGCTTTGCCAGCAAATACATGCCAATGCAAAATGCGAGAGTGACAAAATAAAAGGTCAAACGCTCGTTGGTTGGGCTAAGCCACGCCGGCACCGGGATGCTTTGCAGGCCATCCTCCGCGCCGGTGTATTCGCGAAAGTCCGAGGCCTCGGCCAGGATAAAAAACATTTGCGAGAAAGCCATGGTGACCATGGCGAAATACACGCCCTTGACGCGCAAAGACAACATGCCCACCAGCAGGCTTTGCAAAAGCGTCACGCCAATCACGGCCAAAATCACGGGCAGCAAATCCCACTTGGCGTGCTTGAGCAAAATACCGGCCACATATGCGCCCGTGCCAAAAAACAGCGCGTGCCCAAACGAGAGGATGCCGGTATACCCCATGAGCAGGTCGTAGCTCATGGCATAGACCGCCAGAATAAACACCTGCGCCAGCATCCCCATCCAAAACTTGGGGTCGCCTGTGTTTAGCGGCTGCCCGGTGAGCGCAGACAACACAAACGGAAAGGCGGCCATCGCCAGCGCCAGCAAGACGCCGGGCGAGAAAAATTTGCGCAAGTTTGTTGTGTTCATTTTTGGTTGCTGGTTGCTGGTTGTTAGTCGCTGGTCGCTGATGTCATCGTCCATCGTCCATGGTCCATCGTCTTTTTTTTCACTCTTTCTTGCCCAGCAAACCCGCCGGGCGAATGAGCAGCACAATTGCCATGATGATGACGGTTGAGGCGCGGGCGATGGACGGCGAAAGCTTGATCATCTCGGTCATAAACGGCAGTTGAATGCCAGACAAAACGAGCTGGTCGCCAAACGCGCGGGCAAGACCAACCAGCAGCGCGCCAATGGCCGCCCCGCTAAAACTCCCCATGCCGCCAATGACGATGGAGATAAACGCTTGCAGCAAAAACTCCTGCCCAATGCCGAGGTTTACCCCAATAAACGGGGCCGCCGCCACGCCGCCAATCCCGGCCAGCCCGGCTCCAATCACAAAAACCAGGGTGAACACCCGCCGCACGTTGATGCCCAGCGCCTGCACCATCTCGCTATCTTGCACGCCCGCGCGGATGATGATGCCCAGCCGCGTTTTGCGCAAAAGCAAAATCACCGCGAAGAACATCGCCAGCCCAAGCGCAATCACAAACAGGCGGTAGCTGGGGAAAGCCCGCCCCAAAATTAAAATGGAGGAGCAGTTGTCTTTGAAGAACGAGAAAAAATCGGGCGAGGGGCAGTTTGGGCCATTGCCGTTAAAAAACGCGGGGATCGGCATAAAGAACCCCGCCGTCCCCCAAATCGCCTTGATCGCCTCGCCGCCCACAAACGTGAGGCCCAGCGTGAGCAAAACCTGGTAGATGGGACGCGAGTAGAGCGGGCGGATGAGCGACCACTCCATGATCGCGCCGAGCACGGCCATGCCCGCGCCGCCCGCCACCAGCGCAAGAACAAAACGCAGGTTGGAATCTAACCCCGCCAAAAATGGCGCGTTGAACAAGGCCAGGCCAACATACGCGCCCAGCATAAACAAAAATCCGTGCGCAAAGTTCAGCACGTCCATCAGGCCAAAGATGAGGCTGAGACCGGCGGACATCATGAAATACAACGCGCCCAGCGTGAGGCCAGAGAGAAGCACGCTCACCGCCACTTTTGGCTCAAAGCGGCCAAACAATGCCAGCAAAAATAAAATCACCACCGCGCCGGTGATGAGTGCCGGTTGCGCATTTTTTAACTGTTTCATTGGTAATTGCTAATTCACACCCAAATACTTTGAAATCGTGGCGCGGTCATTCACCAGGTCGGGCATCAGGCCGCTGGCGGCCACTTTGCCGTCATCAAGGATGGCGTACCGGTCGGCCAAATCTGCGGCCATCTGGAAGTTTTGCTCCACCAGCAATACGGTTACATTTTGCGCCAGCTTGCGCAAGGCGTTCACAATTCCCTCCACGATGATCGGCGCGAGGCCCTCGCTTGGCTCGTCAATGAGCAAAAGCGAGTTGTCTGGCACAAGGGCGCGGGCAATGGCCAGCATTTGCTGCTGCCCGCCAGACAAGTTGCCGCCCATGCGTTTGTAAAACGTCCGCAGGTCGGGAAACAAATCAAAAATGAGATCGGTATGCCGGGCCAGATCGCCTTTCTTTCGCTCGGCAATGATAAGATTTTCCTCAACTGTGAGCGCTTTAAAAATGGCGCGGTTCTCTGGCACATAGCCAATGCCTTTGGCCGCCACAACATACGCCGGTTTGCCGTCTATCTCGGCCCCATCAAACAAAATTTTGCCATTGCGCGGCGCAAGCAGGCCAATGATGGAGCGCAGGGTGGTGGTTTTGCCCGCCCCGTTGCGCCCCAGCAGCGCGGTGATGCTGCCGCGCGGCACCGCCAGCGAAACGCCCTCCAAAATGTGCGACTGGCCGATGTAGGTATCAATGGAATTAACTTCGAGTAAGTTCATCAGTAAGCACAGAGCTAAAGCTCTCCTATCTATGCCCCAAATAGGCGTTTTGCACCGCTTCGTTTGATTTTATTTCGGCGGGCGCTCCCTCTGCCAGCACTTTGCCGCCCGCCATCACCGTGATGCGATCTGAATAATTCATCACCACGCTCATGTTGTGCTCTACCAGCAAAATGGTTTTGCCCGCGCGTTTGCGAATCTCGCTGATGGTGTTCATAAACTCCGGCACCTGCTCGGTTGCCATGCCCGCGGCGGGTTCATCCAGCAAAAGCAGGCGCGGGTCGCCCACCAGGTTGATGGCGATCTCCAATTTGCGTTTATCGCCGTGCGGCAAGGCGGCGGCCAGCCAGCCCATCCGCGCGGTCAGCCCAACCAGCTCCAGCGCGTGGGTGGCCTGCTCAATATATTTTTTGATGGAACCTGCATCCGCCAAAAAGCGCAGACTATCTGCGCCTTTGGCCTGCGCAGCCAGCCTCACATTTTCTAAAACTGTTAAATTTGGAAAAACATTTGTAATTTGAAACGACCTGCCAATGCCCAGGTGGGCCATTTTGTGCAGAGGCGTTCCGGTGATGTCTTTGCCTTCAAAAATCACGGCCCCATCACTTGGGCGCAAATACCCGCTGATGAGGTTGAACAGGGTGGTTTTGCCCGCGCCGTTTGGCCCAATGACAGAATGCAATGTGCCTTCTTCCACGCGCAGGTCCACCCCGCCAACGGCGCAAAACGAGCCAAAATATTTTGTCAGGGCGCGGGTTTCCAGGATGAGCATCTTTAGTTGATAGTTATAGTTGATAGTGATAGTTTTGGCGAACGCCTCACTATCACTATCAACTATAACTATGACTTTACTTCTTGCAGCGGTTCAACTCCGCCGGGACGGCGCACGGGGGCGCGCTCTCGGTTGGGCTGAGCAGCTTGACCAACTCAAAGAACTTGAAGTCGGGGTCGGTCACGTTGAGCAATTTGACCAGCGGCATGGGCTGGAGCAAAACGTGATCCTCTGGGCGAACGGTGTATTCGCCTTTTGGCCCGTTGAACTTCATCCCTTCCAGCGCCTTGATCATCTTTTGCGCGTCGGTGTCGCCGCCGGTGGCTTCCAGCGCCTTCACCAGCATCACCGCCGCGTTAAAGCCGCACTCGCTGAACAGGTCTGGCACGCCGTTGTACTTGGCCTTGGTGCCCGCAATCAGCGCGTCGTTCTCGGCGTTCTTAAACAGCGTGTAGTGATACACGCTCACGCCCACCGCGCCAGCGGCTGTGCCATACCCGGCTTTCATGCTGGCGTTGTCGCCCATGCCGGTCGCAACGGTCATCGCTTTAAACACGCCCAGTTGCTGCATTTGCTGGAACATGGGCACAAAGCCCGCGCCCGCCCACGTCACAATCAACACTTCGGCCTTGCTGTCCAAAAGCTGATTGATATATGGCGTGAAGTCGGTGGTCTCTAGCGGGGCGAACACGGTGCCAGTGTCTTTGTCGTTGTCATTGGTCACAAAGTTGGCGCCCATGCCCTTGAGCACGGCGTAAAAGCCCGCAGCGCTGCCACGGCCAAACGCGTTATCTGGGGCGATCTGCACAAACTTCTTGCCCATGCCCATCAACGCGCCCGCCATTGTGAGCGAGTCTTGAATGCTGGTGCGGCCCGCGCGGAAAGTGTATTCGTTAAACGCCTTGCCGGTCAGGTCTGGGGTGGCGGCGGGGCAAGAGTTGTAAACGATCTTGTTATCTTTGGCCACGCCAGAAACAGCCAGCGCCACCGCAGAAGAGGGCACGCCAGCCAGAATCTTTGCGCCGTCCTTCTCAATCGCCTCGCGGGCCAGCGTCACGCCCGTGTCGGCGTTGCTGGCGGTGTCTTTGGTCACCACTTTGATGTCTTTGCCAGCGACTTTGTTTGTGCCTTTGGTGGCGTAATCCAAACCAATGGCAAACCCCTGCTCAACCGATGGCCCGTAAATGGCCAACGCGCCAGAGCGGTCGGTAAGCAGGCCAATGGTGATGGCGCTTCCGCCAGCCGCGGGCGCGGTGGTGGCTTTTGGCGCATCGGTGGGTTTGGCCGCCGCGGTTGGGGCGGCAGTTGGGGCCGCGGGCGCGCCGCAGGCCGCAAGCGCCATCCCAGCAACAGCCATCAAGCTAATCAACTTAAAAGTCTTCATCTGTTTTCTCCTCCTGAAAATACTTTTTTCTAATTGCGAAGAGAGAAGAAACAAGAAAGCGCGCTACGCAAATTTTCTTATTTCTGTTCTTCTCCGCAATTCAATCAACTGTTTTTAAGAAACTCCGCCACCGTCTTGCTGGCAACATCGGGAACTTCAAACGGGAAGAAATGCCCGGCGCGTGTCAGCATGATGGACAAGCTACCCGGTATCTTTTGCGCCATCAACATGCCATTGGCGGGCGGCACAACCTTGTCATGCTCGGCAGACAAAACCAGCGTACGTGCTTTGATGTTGCCCAATTTGTTCTCGAACGCGGCGGCAGGCGAGAGCAGCCCCAGCCCAATCGCCAACTGCGCCTGGTAGCCGCTGGGGTCAATGGGATGAACCGCGCGGTAATTGACCCACTCCTGCAAAAACTCCGGGTGCGCCTCCACAAAACCAGGGGCGGTGCTGATGGCCACCCCGCGCTTGAGACGCTCCAGCGGGTCGCTTTTCGTGTCGGTCAGCACGGCCATCGCCTCTGGGGTAATGGGAACATGGTGCGGCCCGCCAAAGTTGGTCGAGGCAAGGATCAACCGGTCAAGCATCTCCGGGTAATCCAGCGCAAAGGCCTGCGCCACAAACCCGCCCATCGAGTGCCCCATCACGTGCGCTTTTTTGATGCCCAGCTTGTAAAGCAGGTCGGCCAAATCATCGGCCAGCATGTGCGCGGTGTATGGCCCGGCGGGTTTCTCGCTTTGGCCCGCCCCGCGGTTGTCATACACAATCACGCGGAAATCTTTGGCAAGGATGGGCGCCATCTTATGCCACTGCCAATGGTCGTAGCCCAGCCCGCTGATTAGCACCAGTGGCGGGCCATCGCCATAGGTCTCGTAATAGGTTTTTACGCCGTTCGCGTTTGTAATTGGCATATTGCCTCACACACCAGCGCTCGGAGCGCTTTGAGTGCTCCGAGCGCTGAAATTTTTCTGAATTCAGCATTCAGAATTCAGCATTCTTTTTAATTCGCTTTTTATCACCTTGCCATACGGCGAGTACGGCAACGACTCCGACAAGATCACCCGCTTGGGTATTTTGAACCGCGCCAGACGGCCATCACAAAACCGCAGCAACTCCTCTGGCGCGGGCCGGCTGCCCGGTTTTGGCAGCACAATCATCACGCCCACCTCGCCCCATTTTTCATCTGGCAGGCCAATCAGCGCGGCATCGGCCACGCCCTCGTGCTGGCGAAAAACCGTCTCCACCTCGGCGGCGTAAATGTTCTCGCCGCCGCTTTTGATCATGTCTTTAAACCGCCCGGCAATGGCGTAAAAACCGTCCTCGTCCATCACCGCGCCATCGCCGCTTTTGAACCACTTGTCGCCGTTTTCATCCACAAAAAACGCGGCTTGGGTGGCTTTTTCATTTTGCCAATAGCCCAGGCAGGTGTGCGGGCCGTTGAACAACAACTCACCGGTCTGGCCCTGCGCCACGTCTTTGCCCGTCTCAGGGTCCATCAGCCGCACCCGCGTGCCCAAAATGGGCCGCCCCACCTTGCCCGGTTTGCGGATGGCATCTTGATTGGTCATGGTGAAGCAGTTCACCCCAACCTCGGTCATGCCAAACCCCTGCCGAAAGCCCACGCGCTTTTGCTCGCGCCATTCTTGCATGAGCGCGGGCGGGCATGGCGCGCCGCCGCTGATAAAAAATCGCACGCGGCTAAAATCTGCCGCCGCAAAACCCGGCGTGTTTTGCCACATTTGAAACAACGTTGGCACGCCGAGGATGGCCGTGCAGCCCTCGGTCTGAATCATTTCCAGAGAGTGTGCCGCGTCAAATCCCTTCGCCAAAAGAACCCGCCCGCCCGCAAACAAAATGGGCGTGAGAAACGCGAACAGCCCGCCGGCGTGGAACAGCGGCGTGAGCACCGGCGAGACATCGTCCTCGTTCAAACCCCAGCTCACCACCGTGTTGAGCGCGTTCCAAAAAATTTGGCGGTGCGGCAAAACCGCGCCTTTGGGGTTGCCAGTTGTGCCGCTGGTATACAAAATGCACAGCGGGTCATCCGCGGCCAGCGGCGGACGCACCGGTTCGGCAGATGAAGCCGCGGCCAGCGCGTCATCGTATGCGCCGCCGTCTATCTTCGCGCCATCCAGCCCCAGCATTTTGGGGATGGACACCTGGCCGCGCATGGCCTCCAGCACACCCGCGTATTCCGGCCCGCATACCAACACATGCGGGGCGCAGTCGTTCACAATGTAGCTCAGCTCGGTGGCGGTAAGCCGCCAGTTGAGCGGGGCAAAGATCGCGCCAATTTTGGCGCAGCCATACAGCAGGTCAATGTGCGCCAAAGAATTTTGGGCCAGGATGGAAACGCGGTCGCCTTTTTGCGCGCCCATCCCGCGCAGGGCGTTGGCGCAGCGGTTGGCTCGCGCGTTCAGTTCGGCGTAATTCAACCGCTGGCCGGTCGCCACTTCAAGGATGGCTTCGCGGTCAGGCGTGATTCTGGCGCGGTCAGAGAGCAAATCGCCTGCGTGCATTGCCGCCAGTCTACGCGGGGGCGGTTACATGGCGGTTACACGCGCCTTTTTCGCGCGCAAAGACAAAGGTGAAGAGGATGACAAGGATGACAAGGGTGACCTGGCTGACTTGGCTGATGCATCACCCTTGTCACACCAGTCTCACCTTTGATCTCCCTCTCCGCCAATTGCCCCGCGAGACTGGCGCGAGAAAAGTTTGTCCAGGTTGGCCTGCGCCACGTCATCTAAGGTGAGGCCAAGCTCGGTACACATTTGCGCCAAATACCAAAGCACATCGCCCAGCTCCGCGGCCAGCGCGGCGCGGTCTGCCTCGCCAATTTGCCCGCCTTTGTCCCGAAAGATTTTCTTAACCTTGCCCGCCACCTCTCCCGCTTCGTTGGTTAGGCCAAGGGTTGGGTAAATCACGGCGTGGCCAATGGCGGGATAGGCCGCCGTTTTGCGCGCCTGGGTTTGATATTCGTTAAAGTTCATTTTGGTTGCTGGTCGCTAGTTGCTAGTTGTTGGTTGTTGGTTAACCGACAATTCTAAGTTGTCCAAAAACGAGTTGGGAATAAGGATAATTTGAAGAAGGCACTACCTAATAAATAACCAGCACCAGCAACTAGCAACCCAAATGCCAAACTACATCTGCCTCACCTGCGGAACACAATATCCAGAGAGTGAAACGCCGCCCGCCGCGTGTCCGATCTGCCAGGATGAACGGCAATACGTGGGCTGGGGTGGCCAGCAATGGGCCACGCTAAGTGAGCTGCAAACCAAACACAAAAATGAATTTAGGCCGCAGGGCGAGGGCATCACCGGCATTGGCTCATCACCCAAAATTGCGATTGGGCAGCGCGCGCTGCTTGTGCAAACCGCAGAGGGCAATTTGCTTTGGGATTGCGTCTCGCTGATTGACGATGAGACCGCGCAAAAAGTGAAAAACTTGGGCGGCCTGCGCGCCATCGCCATTTCTCACCCGCATTTTTATTCCAGCATGGTGGCGTGGAGCCGCGCGTTTGGCGGCGTTCCCATCTACTTGCACGAAGACAACCGCGCCTGGGTGATGCGCCCCGCGCCGGAAATTGTGTTTTGGCAAAGCGAGACGCTCGCGCTGTTCGGCGGCCTCACCCTCATCCGCTGCGGCGGGCATTTTGATGGCAGCACGGTGGCGCACTGGCAAGCCGCCGAGCGCGGCGCAGGCGCCATTTTTACCGGCGACACCATCAATGTGGCGCAAGACCGGCGCTGGTTGAGCTTTATGAAAAGCTTCCCAAACGACATCCCGCTTCCCGCGCGGGCGGTGCGCCACATTGCGGCCTCGGTAGAGCCGTTTGCGTTTGACAAAATTTATGGCGGCTGGTGGGACGCCATCGTGAGCGAGGATGGCAAAGCCGCGGTTAAACGGTCTGCCGAGCGTTACATCCGCGCGATCACAGATTAGCCCTGTTTAGAACCCCATCACCAGCGGCGTGACCAACAACACAACCACGATGACGATCACCGTGAGCAACGCGCCAACGCGCGGGTAATCGCTGGGTTTGTAACCGCCCGCGCCCATCACAAACACATTCACCGGGTGGGCGGTGAGCAGCAAAAATGAGATGGAGCAGCCCAGCGCCACATACATGCTCATGCTGCGCGGGTCGGCCCCAATAATTTGCGCCGCGCTAATGGCGATGGGGGCCATCACCACCGCCGCCACCTGCCCAGACATGACTTGCGTGAGCAGCGTTGCCACCATCAAAAGCCCCGCCGCCACCGCCAGCGGCCCAAACCGGCTCAGCCCCATCACCAGCGCGTTGCCAATGGCGTTGGCCGCGCCGGTTTGCTGCATGGCAATGCTGAGCGGGATCATGCCCGCGATGAGAAAGATGGCCCGCCATTCCACCGCGCGGTAGGCCTCATCCATCGAGAGGCAACCCGTCACGACCATCGCCAATGCGCCCAGCATCATGGCCTCTGGGGTGGGCAGCAAGCCGATGGCGCTCACAAAAATGGCGGCGGCCACAATGCCCAGCGCCAGCCCGTTGCGGCCCTTGCGCAGCGGCTCGGCGCGGTTCACCCGCAACACCAAATAATCGGGGTCGCTTTGCAAAAGGGTGATGGACTCCTGGTTGGCATGAACCAGCATGGAATCGCCAAACTGCAAAGGCAAATCGGCCTGATCGGTGCGAAAGCTGCGCCCGCCGTGCCACAACGCAATCACATTTGCGCCATACCGCTGGCGAAAGTGCAGTTGTTTTAGCGTTTGCCCCACCGACCGCGAGCGCGGCGCGAGCACCACCTCCACCAGCGAGACCTCATCCGAGACCAAATCGTCATCGCCGGTTTGCGGGGTGATGAGTTCCGCGCCCAGTTGGGCCAGTTGCGCGGCGCGTTCGGCGCGGCCAATCACCACCAGCCGGTCGTTGGCGCGTATTTCTTGCTGGCCAGATGGAGCCAGGATGGATTTTGCGCCGCGCAAGATGGCCAGCACAGACATACCAAGTTTTTCGCCAATGCCGCTTTGCTCCAGCGTTTTCCCCACCAGCGCAGATGACGGCGGAACAAGCGCTTCGTTTAGCCGTTCTTGCAACTCAAAAGAGGCGGCAAGATTTTTGGCGTCGCCAGCGCCATCACCAGACATTTTTTGCGCCAGCGTGGTGTTTGGCAACAACTTGCGCCCAATAAGCAGCATGTAGGCAATGCCCGCCAGCGTGACGGGTATGCCAATGGGCGCAAAATCAAAAATGCCGTATCCGCGCAGCCCGCGGTCAACCAGCGCGGAGCTGACAATGATGTTGGCGGTGGTGAAATAGGTCGCCATGCCGCCCAGCTCGGTGGCAAACGCCAGCGGCATCATCACCCGCGAGGGCGAAACACGGGCGCGGCGGGCTGCCTCAATTGTGGCGGGCAGCAGCATGGCCGCCGCGGCGATGTTGTTCATCAACAAAGATAAACCCGCGCCGCTCAGCATGGCGATGGCAATCAGGCGGATTTCGCCGCCGCCGCTCAGCCTGGATAGCCCGCGCCCCATCGTCTGCGTCACGCCGGTGCGGTTTAGCCCCTGCGTCATGATAAACAAGCCGATGAGCGTGATCACAGCGCCGCGGCTGAAACCAGAGAACACATCGGCGGGGGCAATTACGCCCGCGATGCCCAGCGCAAGCGCCACGCCCAGCGCGGCCACATCTGCCCGCACCTTGTTGGTGAGCATAAGCGCAAAGGCAATTGTGACGATGAGGGCGAGAATAAGCATGGGCAGGTTTTAGCGTTAGTTTTGAATACGTGAAATGAATCGCCGTTCGCTCTTATCCTTTGACTGCTCCTGCTCATTCCTCGCAGTCGCGCTCAGGATGAACGGATTTTCTTGTCAAGAATTCACATATTTTAAGATTTGGTCTTCCGTCTTCGGTCTCCCGTCAGCCAGCTTTTATCTCAGCGCTTTTTGAATGGCTTTTGCCAGCGGACCAGCTTCTTCCTGGCCGGTCAGGCTGATTTGGCTGGAGGCGACAAACACGCCCCTGGCGCACCGGTAGGCCAACCCCAGCATCACGCGGCGGAACATGTCATCGCGCGCGGCATGTTCGTCCATCTCCGTCCAAGAGCGGTCGTATTTCCATTGCCGCGAGAGCACATACGGATGGGTGAGCGGCTGGTAAATGCGCTCGTGCCAGCCCAGCGAGTTGATATCCAGCCAAAATTGATATTGCGAGCGCAGGTCGTTGGTGAGATAAGCGTAAATGGGCGCGAGGAGAACCGCATTTTGCGCGTCCTTTTGGGTAAGCGGCGGGTCGTATTGCGCGGCCAAAATCCCTTCGCTTAAAAGCTGAATAAAGTCGCGGCCAATGTCATTCTCGCGCGGCTCATCCCCCGCCTCTTCCACGGGAAGGGGAGTTCTTTCCACATCCTCAATTGTTTCTCTAAACGTGCGGGCGGCTTTGATGAGTTTATCTGCGGCGTTGGCCGCCTCAAACGCGCCAAGCGATTCCGCGCTCAGACCAAAACCGGGCTGAGAGAGCACGTCGCTAAAAAGCTGCTGCCAGAACAAATCCAGCGGGGCGGGGCGCGGCTCGCTTAGCCAGCTTTGCAGGCGGTGATATCTCTCAAAAAAGCGCATCCCCACGCGATTCCAGCGCTCTTGCGATTCCAGCGCGGCCAGCCCGCGCGGGTTGTGTTTGATCAAATCCGCGGCGATGAGTTGCGCCCGTGCCAGGTCAAAGCCATCAATGCACGCGCTCAGGGCGCGGGCCAGCTCGCCCTCAGACACGCTCATCGCCCACGCCGGGTGCGCCAGTTTTGCCAGCACAATCAACGCGCGGGTGATGGGATGGTCGAACAGCGGGCGCGAGGGCCGCAGCGGGTTGACCGATATGCCATGTTCGCGCAAGCGATCCTCAAGCTCAAAGCGCAGCACGTCTTCCACAAATGGGGCCAGCACGGCAATCTCGTCCGCCGGGACGCCATCGGCCACCAGCCTGGCAATGTGCGCCGCGACTTCCTTCACCATGCCCGCCCAATATTTTGCGGTGATGGGCGGCGCGGCCAGCCCGTTTTGGGCGCGTTCGTCTTTTTTGTTTTGGGTGATGGCTTCTGCGAAAGCCACAACTTCTGGCGAGCCGGTGTGAGATTCGGCCAGCGTGACCGTCTCATCGCACAGCGCGGCCAGCTGGCGGGCGCCAGCCACATCCGCCCCCAAAAACAGGCGGTAGCCGCCGGGGTCATCCAGCGCCAGCAGCGCAGAATCGCACACGGGCAAAAGCGCGCGCACAAAATCGTGCATCACCGCGCGGTTTTCTTCCAGGTTGTCGGCAATCAGGTGGCGGTAGCGGGCGGTGATATACGCCAGGTAGGATGGCTCTGGCAAAAGATGTTGCGCCCACGTTTCCATCATGAGCGAGAAATCTATGACGTTGTGCGCCAGACAAAATTTACGGAAAGCGAGGGCGATCTCCTGGGCGCGGGCGTAACTTTCCAACCGGCGCGGCTCGCCAGCCCACGCGCTGCCCAGCCGCGCCGAGGTCTCCTCCAGCGGAAAGCCAGCCACCGCCGATTTGTTGAGGTTATCCAGAATTTGCACCAGCAGGCGCGGGCGATACAGTTTCAGGTCGTCAAAATCGTATTTGCGCGGCTCGACGATTTGGTTGAGGAAATACTGGGCCAGCTCGACATTCACAAACACCGGCTCGCCTTTGCCCGCAAAGCCTGCGCGGGCTGCGATGAGCGGGAAGAACAAACTTACGTGGCGCTGAGCCAGCCCGGCAATGGTGGTGATTTCCGGCTCGCCGCGCGGTCTAAATTCGCCGCGAATGCCCGCCAGCGCATCGCGGAAACGCCGCGTAAAAGATTGTTGCGGAACAAGAACGAGGATGCGGTCTGGGCGCGCGCCGCGCTCAATCAGCGCGGTCATGCGCCCAATTAACTGCGCAGTTTTGCCCGCGCCGGGTGGGCCAATGAGGCAGACGCTTTGTTGGTTGTTGGTTGCTGGCTGACGCTCTGTTTTTGAGATGGTCACTGCGGTTTAATTAACCAACAACCAATTCCTATTTGCTGCTGATGTGCGTGACTTTGTATTTGATCGGGCCATCGGGGGTGCTCACGCTCACTTCTTCGTGCAGTTTTTTGCCAATGAGCGCCTTGCCCAGCGGGCTTTCGTTGCTAATCAAACCCTTGGCGGGGTTGGATTCTGCCGAGCCGACAATGGTGTAATGCTCTTTGTTGGCGGTGCCCAATTCCGTGATGGTGATGTAGTTGCCCACACGGACCTCATGCGTTGCGCCCTTTTGCTTTTCAATAAGCACGGCGTTGGCGAGGATATTCTGAATGGTGAGGATGCGGCCTTCAACAAACGCTTGTTCGTTCTTGGCGTCCTCGTATTCAGGGTTTTCTTCAATCTCGCCTTCTTCGGTGGCCTGATGCAACCGCTCGGCCACTTCTGCCCGCCGAGTGGTGGTTAAGAACTCCAGTTCTTCTTCCAGTTTTTTTAATCCCTGAGGTGTCAGATATTCTTGTTCGTGCATGTTTGTCCAACTTGTATAGCAGTGTAAAAACGCACGCCTGTTTAGGACGTGCGTGAGTAATTTGGTTTAAGTCCAAAGATTCTACCTTAATAACAACAATTTATTTATCGGATATGAGAGGAGCGGAAGTGAGCCGCGTAATAACCTCCTGAAGAAACGGTGGCGGGTTGGTGAGCAAATAATATCCGCCAAGCACAACAAGTGACGCGATGACAAAGACACCCGTGAAGAAAGTAAGGCACCCGCTAAAAGCGATGGATGCCGCAGAATCTCTGGCTTCCAGTGAAGCCGCTTGTTTTTGGAAAGGCTTTCGAATGTCGCCAAGCCATCCATCCCAATAACGCATTAAAAACCCAACGATCCCCGCAAAGACCACCCCAGGCAAAAAATTGGGCACGCCCAGCGGCTGCTGAAACAGCATGGGCGTTGCTAACTCAACCACTGCGTAAGCGATGAAAGCTATGACGATCATTCCCAAAAAACGCATTGTTGCCTGCCTTAATTTCTCATGCCCCCCTTGACAAAGCCCCAAAAAACCTTATATTTTCAGAACATTCGTTCTATAAACATAAAATGTTTGACCTGCTTGACATTGCCCGTTACTTTGACCCCATTGATCGCTTTGAGGGGGCCATCTCAACTTTTTTGAACGCAGACTGGTCGGGAGCCATGCGGCGGCAAGGCCCGGCTGGCCTGCTCACAGAATTTATGGCATGTCTCACTTCTCACAACGCACCCACAATTCGCATTTCACGCAAAACGTCACCACCCGGCATAGATATTGAGCGGCTTCTCAATCGCTATGGCGTAAAAGTATGGGACAGAGGCGCATCTGGCGCGGAACTTTATTTCTGCGTCAAACGCCGCCAAGTCAAATGGGCAGAATACGTTCTGCTTAGGGCTGGCATACCAGTCACCAGCAGTCCGGCAGAGCCTCGCAACTCCGAATGGGCTGCGCAATACTCCGATCCGCCTCCGCAAAACCGAAAACGCCTTGCGTCAAAACATCCACAAAAACGTGCTTTTTTTGACTTTTTTTAGGGCCCACACACCCGCGCAAATTCTAGCACAACAAAAAAACCGGGCAAATAAAAATTCCCAATGCTCTGGGCTGCGCCGCGCTCCCGAAGCGGAAAACAGTTCTAGAATAACGAGATATGTTCTTCACAACTTCTCGCGGCAACCGGATTTATTTTTCTGTGATGGGTGATGCGTCCCGCCCGCCCCTGCTGCTGGTGCATGGCAGCACCCTCACCGGCGAGGCGGATTTCATCACAAAATCCGGCACGGCCGCGCGATTTGCCAAAGACTTCCGCGTCATCATCCCAGATTGTCAGGGACATGGCCGGTCGGATTCGGTCTGGGTTGGCGAGGGCGAATCGCGCAGACTCAATTACTCGTTTAGCGATATGGCTCGCGATTTGGCAGAGCTGCTCGTGGCGCAAAACGCATCGCCCGCGTTTGTGATGGGGCACAGCAACGGCGGAAACGTTGTGCTGTATCTCGTCAAAGAGCAAGCCGCGCACGTGCGGGCGGCCATCCCACTGGCGGCCAATGCCTATATTTGCGACCACCTGCGCGCCCGCGTGCCGCATGGCATGAACCCAGACCGCATTGAACGCGAAGACCCCGCGTGGCGCGATGAGATGATCGCGCTGCACGATGCGCACCAGGGCGAGGGACACTGGCGGCATTTGCTCCGCGCCACGATCACCGAGACGATCACCAACCCAAATTGGAAACGCGAAGATTTGGCAGATGTGCGCACGCCATGCCTGGTGACGCAGGGTCAAAATGACCGCGCCAACGCGCCAAGCCATCACGCCGAGACTTTGCACGAGTGGCTGCCAAACTCCCAGCTCTGGATTCCGCCCGGCATTGGGCACTCGGTGCATTGGGAAATTCCCGATGAATTTGAGCGGCGGGCGCGGGAGTTTTTTAGCCTTTCCATTCGCCTTCCTATCTAACGAGTCTAACGAGTCTAACGAGAGTTGCTACCTTGTTGAAAATATCGTTTTTCACCGCTGAGACGCTGAAGCGCAGAGAAACTTTTTATATTTTTGCTCCCTTTTCTCCGCGTCTTTGCGCCTCTGCGATGAAAAAATAATAAGTGGCAACTCGCGTTATCTAATCGCCTCTAATTACCCGCCTTACATTTCTCCCGTTCGGCGTTCCAGATCGTCCCACCCGCTCAGCGTTTGCACCGCGCGTAAAAACCCGCCCACGCTCCCGCTTTGCTTGCGCAACAACTGCACCGCCGGGCCGATGGGGTCTTTGCCTGCCGCGGGCGCGCCACCCGGCGTGGCGTTGTATGCGCCATAAAACGCAAAATAGGCCTGGTTCAATTTGCGGATGAGATAGCCGTTTTGCACAAACAACGCGCGGCGCTCGTTCATGTATTGTTCGGCTTCCTCTACCTTGCCTTGCGCCAAAAGCTCATCAGCGCGAACGCGCGTCTGGCGCATTTCCTTATTGAAGTCAAACCCCGTTTGTTGCGCCACGCCAGAGCGAACGACCGCGGAATCGCTTGCCTCAACCCGCGAGCCATCCAACCCGCTTTTGGGGTAAAACCGGGCCAAAACGCGCGGGCTGATTTCCTGCTCCACCAGCGCGGCGGTGGTTTCGTTAATCACCCGCGAGGCCGGGTCGGAGTCGTAGTTCATCGCCACTGGCGCAAACGTAAACAGCAAGTAATTGTGCACCCACTCGTGCGCGGCCACTTCAATAATATATTCCAACGAGGTGGTTTCTGGCAGCATGGTTGGGTAAGCGCCCAACCCGCCAATGGGCGAAACCAGCGATGACACATTAAACCGCCGGTCAACCTGGCGCTCAATTTGGTCAAACGTGTCCACCGTCAGCCCGGTGGTCAATTCACGCTGGTCAATCCGCTCAATTTTGTCTCTGCGAGAAATGATGAGCACGTCCGGCAGCTCGGTCAGCCGAAAGCGCAGCGGCGGCATCACCTGCCCGCCAACCGCAAAACCCTCATCGCGCAATACGCTCTCCACCTGCTCCTGCAAAATCGCCTCGGTCAGGTTTTGGCAGTCGTTCAGTTGCTGGCGGATGGCGTCTCGGCGGGCGCGCAGATCGCGCGTGGCTTCCTCTGGGTTTGGCTCAGCGGGGTCGGCATATTTGGCGGTAACCTGATAATTCAACTGTGACCACGCCGAGAGCCGCGCCATAAAATCGCGCACAAAGGCTATTTGCTCTGCGCTGTTCATGCCAAGCTGGGGAAGGGTCATCTCGTAGGCAATTTTTTGCGCGCTGGCGTCAATTTCCCAGGCCACAAAGTCAAATTCTTTGCCAGAAAGGATATGATCCAGCGCAACCCCCCGATCATCCGCGCGTGGAACATCAAATGTGAAACACACCAGCCCCAACGCCAAAATAGAACAAATTTTCAACCCAACTATCCACAGGCGGGCAAACTTTAGTCGGATTTGGGGTTGATTTTTGAAATTTTGTAACCGCCACATATAGGTTTCATTTTGTCCATGACCACCACGGGTGGATGATGAAAGCTACCTTAACTATCCCTTATGGCAAGATTCAGAAAATTTAACAATGAATTATGTAGGCTCTTCTGTGGACAAAGCCCCCATTAACTGGGGATAACGTGATGCCTTTGGGGATAAGTAAGCCGTTTTTTCGCGTTATTGCAACTGGCATAACATTTTTCAAATCACATAAACACTGTGCAAAGTATAATCGCACCAACTTGGCACAACTTTGGGGGCAACTGGCGATTGGGCTTGCGCTCAGCAGCATGATTGGCTTTGCGGCGCGTTCGCGCGGCTCGTTGTCTAAGAGCGGGGCGCTGGGCGCCATTCTCACCGGCACAGCCGTATTTGGCTTTGGCGGATGGACCCCCGGCCTGCTTTTGATCGCCTTCTTCGTCTCATCATCCGCGCTCAGCCACTTTAAACAAAACAACGCCACAAAACAACACGCCGCAGAGATATTTGAGAAAGGCGGCCAGCGCGATTTGGGACAAACACTGGCAAATGGCGGGGCGGCCTCGGCATTTGCGGTGGTGATGGGTCTTGCGGCGCTGGCGGGCCAAAACGCCATCGCCCACATGGCGCTGGGCGGGCTGGTGGGCGCGCTGGCAACGGTGAATGCCGACACATGGGCGACCGAGCTGGGCGTGCTCAGCCGCGCCCGGCCAAGACTCATCACCCGGCTGAGCAGGCAGGTGGAGCCTGGAACCAGCGGCGGTGTGACCGTGACCGGCACGCTGGCCGCGCTGGGTGGGGCGGCGTTCATTGGGTTGGTGTTTGTTGTGCTAAGCGGCGGCAGTGCGGGGCAATTGGTGTGCGCCGCGCTGGGCGGGCTGGCTGGCGCGCTGGCCGATAGCTGGCTGGGCGCGACTGTTCAGGGAATTTATTTTGACGAAATGCGCAACCGCGAGACCGAGAAAGCCACCGATAAAAATTCAGCGCCAAACCGCTTTGTGCGCGGCTGGCGCTGGATAAATAACGACCGGGTGAATTTTCTATCTTCGCTGGTCGGCGCGCTGGTGTGCGCGATATTTTTTAGGTAACCCCGTGAGACCTTAAAAGCCTCACGGAGTCTTGTGTTAAGCGCCTGTTCCAACCGGTTGTTGAACCGGGTTGCGCTGAATCATGCGCCCGTTGAGCGTCACGCCTATGAAGGCTTTGCCCTTGGTGGTCGCGCTTTCGCCCAGCGTCACGCTGATCTCGCTGGTGGTCTGGTCAGATGGGCGATAAATCTTGAGCGTCACTTTGTCGCCCACTTTCATCGCGCCAATTGAATCCACAAACGCCTGCACGCCGGTGGGGGCGCTGCCGTTCACCGCAATGATCACATCGCGGCCGGTCAAGCCAGCGGCCGCAGCCGGGCTGTTGGCGGTCACGTTCATCACAAGGATGCCGGCGTCAACGCCATCTGGCAAAACCTGAGCGAAGCCGCCCTGAGCGCCCTGACCGCGCTGACCGCGCGGGTTTTGCTGGTTGGGCTGGCTGTTTTGCCCTTGCTGGTCTGGCTGGGTTCGCTGGCCCTGCTGCCCTTGCTGATCCCATCCGCCAAAGTTGCCGGGGCCGCGGCCAGAACCGCCGCCCTTTCTGCCGCGGCCTGCCATCTCAATGCCCAAATACGCCACACCGGCGCGGTTGGGGTTCTCGGCCAGGGTGACCTCCAGCGTGCGAGACGCGCCGCTGGCATCTTTGACCACAAGAGAAATGGTGTCGCCGGGTGTCTTGTCCATCACGGCTTTGTTGAGCGCCATCGGGCTGGCATCAACATCGTCCACCTTCACAATCACATCGCCAACAACGATGCCCGCCGTTGCCGCCGGGCTGCCCGGCGCAACGCTAATCACTTTGGTCTCGGTCAGGGCAAAGCCGGGTATAACGTGCGTGCCGGTGAAGGGTTTTGTGCCGGTCATGTGCATCGTGCCTGTGATGGGGCCGCGATGATCCCACGCGCCCGCATCAACGGCGGCGGCGACTTGCGCCTGCGCGGCATTGCCGCTGCCAAACAGCACAAACGCCGCAACGGCCATCGTCCCTGCGGTGATGGCGGCGCTAACTGCAAGCATTTTTTTTACAGATTTTTGCATACGTAAATCTCCTTTTGAATTTGTAATGTTGGCCGCCGAAGCGGCCCCCCTGGTGATATTGATATTTAGTTGTCTGAAATAAACGTAGCCAAAAATGGTAGGAATTTGACTAAAAACAGGTTATGGTTTCTCAATATTCGGAATTCGGAATTTGGCGCGCTGTTTTTCGGCTTTCGGCTAAACGCAAAAGCGTCCAATTTCAATGTCAAAATAGCAACTGCCCGCAAAATTAAGTTGGCGTACAATCCCTCCCCTCTAAAAAATAGATATCATGATTCACACCCCTGACTGGGTACAAGACGCTGTCTTCTATCAAATTTTCCCTGACCGTTTCGCTCGTTCTCTCAAAGCCGCGCCGCTCATCAATCTTGAAGCATGGGACGCCCGTCCCACCAATCATGGCTTCAAGGGTGGTGATTTGTGGGGCGTTATTGAGCATTTGGATTATCTGCAAGATTTAGGCGTGACCGCAATTTATTTCACGCCAATCTTTCAGAGCGCCGCCAATCACCGTTATCACACCCACGATTACTATCAGGTTGACCCAATTTTGGGCGGTGATGCGGCGTTTAGCGCTTTGCTTAAAGCCTGCCACAAGCGCAAAATGCGGGTGGTGATTGACGGCGTGTTCAATCACGCCTCGCGCGGGTTTTATCAGTTCAACCATATTTTGGAGAACGATTCGCATTCGCCATACGTGGACTGGTTTCACATCAAGGGCTACCCGCTTCATGCGTATAGCGGCAAGCCCAACTACGAGGCGTGGTGGAACATCCCGGCGCTGCCCAAGTTCAACACCGCCAACCCGGCTGTGCGCGAGTTTATCTTTGAGGTGGCGGAATACTGGATTGAGCAGGGCGTGGATGGCTGGAGGCTGGATGTGCCCGGCGAGATTGACGATGATAGTTTTTGGCAAGAGTTTCGCCGCCGCGTGAAAGCCATCAACAAAGATGCTTATATTGTGGGCGAGATTTGGCACGAGGCGCAGCGCTGGCTGAAGGGCGACCAGTTTGACGGGGTGATGAATTATCAGTTCACCAAGGCGGCCATCGGTTTTTTTGCAGGCAAGCACATGGATGGCGGCCTGGCGAATGACATGGGCTACTCGCCCGTGTCTCCGATGGATGGCGGCGATTTTGGCCGCGCCATTTTGCGCAATCTCAGCCTTTACGACTCTCCCATCAACCAGGCGCAGCTCAATTTGCTGGACAGCCACGACACTGCCCGGTTTTTGACCATTGCGCGTGGCGATGTGAACGCGCTCAAACTTGCCACGCTCTTACAAATGACCTATCCTGGCGCGCCCAGCATTTATTACGGCGATGAAATTGGCATGACCGGCGGAAAAGACCCAGATTGCCGCCGAGGGTTTAGCTGGAATGAAAGCACGTGGGATAAAAATCTGCGCCAGTATTTTAAGGATGCCATTGCGCTGCGCAAAACCCACCCTGCGCTGCGGCGCGGCGCAATTGGATTTTTGCTGGCCGAGGGCGACCAGGTCGCATTTGTCCGCAAGCTGGACGAGGCGATCCTGATCGTCGCGTTCAATGCTGGCGCATCAGATATGGAAGTGGACATCAGCGCGCCCGCTTCGCTCGGCATCACCGAGGACATGACCGCGCTGGGCATCTTCAATTCGCTGGGGGCGTATCCTGTGACAAACGGTCAGCTCACCGGCGTCAAAGTCCCGGCTCGCAGCGGCATTGTGCTGGAAATGACCAGAGGGAAATAAAGAATTCAAAATTCCGCGTTCTGAGTGCTCCGAGTGCGTTCCACTTCCTTGCTCAGCTTCATTTCTTCATAAAGACTGATCGCTGTTTGGAACGCCTCGGTCGCGGCGGGCTGGTCGCCGGTTTTGCGCAGGGCGATGGCTAGCGCGCGCCACGCGGGGGCCTCTGCCCACTTGTCTTGCGCCTCTTGCGCGGTGGCAATTGCTTCGCGCAGGTATCGCTCCGATTCGCGGTTGTTGCCCCTTGCCAAAAACACCCGCCCCAGCGTGGTCAGGGCGTAGGGACGCAGGCTGGCCTCTTCCTCGCGCAGAGAACGGGCGGCAAAATGCTCCGCCCGCTCAAGCTCATTTAATCCCAGGTTGGCTTCGGCAATGTTGGATGTGTTCAGCGCAATCCAGTATGGCTGCTGAAGTTTTTCAAAAAACTTGAGCGCCATTTCAGCTTGTTCAAGGCACTGCTTGTATTGGCCCGCGTGAAGGTGCATCACGGCAAGATTAGACCTGATTCGCGCGGCGCGCACTTTGTCCCCGATACGGTTATATATTTCTAACGCTTCCGTAAAGTGTTGCTCTGAAAGTTTTATGTTTTCCAAGCGTATCGTCAAAGAGGCAATTTGAAAATGCGTAGCTGCCACACGAAATTCATCTTTAAGGCTTGTCGCTGACTTCAGAGCAATAAAAAAAGCATCCAATGCCTCTTGAAATTGTCCACTTTCAACCAAATAGATGCCATTAAGCATATCCGCTATGTGTCTAGACAACAAGACCAAATTTTTGGCTTCAGTAAGATTTCGATTCCGAATGAAAGCATTGCCTCGCAGGACCAAAAGGCGAATCCGGATTTGCTCAAGCTGATTTTCCGTTACATCAAATCCATGTTGCAAGTGCCGCAAAGCGTCATCAACCTGCCCCTGCATACCCAAAAAAACGCCCTTCAGTTCAAAAGCAGATGGGGTGGCCAAATCAGTATTTCTCCAGTTTTGGGAATTCAGCTCTTTTAATCCTTCTTCGGCATCTCCGCTTAATGCCATCAATTCACTCCGTATAAGCACCAGTTTTTTTGCGTTATCTTCATCCAGCCAATCCTTGGAGATATTTCGAAATATTTCTAAAGCGCTATTAGCTTGTCCCTGACCAATCTCCTGTTCGCGATTGGTATACCAGATGGCTATAGCAATATCGGGACGATTGGCCTCAACAAAATGACTCGCAGCAGCAGTATATTGCGCTCGCGAAGAAAACACGCCTGCCGCTGCAAGATGCAACCTTTCGCGCTCCTCGGCGCTCAACTGGCGTTGTACAAGCTGATGAATAACGGGCTGAAGCAAAAGTCCGCCGGATGAATCCGTCATCACCAGACCGCGCTCAACCAAAGATTCAACCGTCTGCTCATCAGCTCGCCAGGCATCGCGGGGGCATGCGCTTTCGTATACAGATAACGCGTTTAACAACCCTCGCTCCAGCAAGTTAAGATGCCGCTGCACACGCTCCAAAAGCAACTGCAAAGAAGGCGTTATTGGCAGTTTTTTAAGGAGGTCTGGGATTAACTCTCCATCAAGATGCAGATTGATAAACAAGCGCAACAACAAAGGGTTACCACGCGTTAATTCCTGAAGACGCTCCGCGCTTGCCTCATCAACCATTACACCAGCAGCAAACAAAACGCTTTTGAACTCCGAGACCGTCAATGGTTCCAACGGCAAATGGATATCCGGCTCAATAACGGGTTGTTGCCCAATCAACAATACGCCACACGGCAAGCGCGAGGGCTGCATTAAACCTTCCAAAAAAGACCTCAACCGGGCATGCTCATGGCTTTCGGCTGGATCGCGGCGCAGCACATCCATCTCATCCACGCAAATCAAAAGTGGTTTAGATGAGTTAGCTGCACGTATCGCCATTATGCTTTCTTTAATGAGGCCAAGAGCCAGATCAATATCTACTTTGCCCTTTTCCGCAGCCAGTTGCAGCCAAAGCAAGGGCTGACCACATCGCTGCAAAAAACTGGCCAATCCATACACAAAGCTGTTTAAATCATCGTTGTGTCGCGGGCGTAATGTATACCAAAACGTGCGTTCCGGCGCAAATTGTGCGGCCACATAAGCGCTAAGCGCGGTCTTGCCTATCCCGCTTGGCCCTGTAACCGAAACCACTTGGTTGTTGCGCAATGCCTCAAGACACTTCTCAAGGGCCTGTCCGCGCCCAACAATAAACTCCGTCTTGGGCGTTTCCATCCGCACCGCTGGGCGGATGTGGCGAGCAAATGCGTGTTCCAGCCCTGCGATGGCTTCCTGGCGATGCCGAAAGAATGTGGCTGGCGATAAACCCAATTCCAGCGCGACCCCTGTCAGATTTTGTTGAGGATTAGGTCGAAAATAAGCAAGCTGCAATAACTTGAGCGGGTTATATCGTTTATCGAGGCTTTCTTTTAGTTCCGAAGCAGCAAACAGCAACAGTTTTTGCAAAGCCTTTCCGCGGCCTATGTTCGTGTCGCCGTCAGGCTGTCCAATTAACACTCCCGCTAAGAAATAAGGGGTTGCTAAAGATGAATACTCACCAAGCCACTCTGGTTCAGTGAAGTGATCCAGCGCCAATTCCATTTCTCGGAAAAATGCGCCGCCACTGGCCTGAGGATTCTTAGCGATATCCTGTTTGGGGCGAGCCATACCCTAAAAGTCTAGCATAAGCACACCAATAAATGCAGATTTGAGAGTAAATCGCCCTTTTTTGAGAGAAAAACAACCCACACCAAATTTAATATCTAAACATATCAAGACAAAATATCAATCAGGAGCAAAGAGAGATACCATGAAAAACATTTCCAAGATTATCATTGCGGCGCTATTGGCAATTACATTCGCGCTCTCCGCTCAACCGGTCAAGGCAGAAACAACACCTTCCAATCAGACAATCTGCGGCGCAATTGGCGGCGACTTTTAGTTAACGTCGCGCTTAACCCTGATTAAAAGTATACAGCCAACTCTCACGATTACCAAGGGTCGTGAGAGTGATTGGCTGTTTTCTGAGAGTTCCACCTCGGCATGATCGTTAGCATATAATCCACAGAAAAAGGAACAAAGAACAGACCGTGAACAATAACAAACTTATTTTGGTTGTAGAAGATGACCGTGGCAACCAAATACTTGCCGTTGAGCGCCTTAAGCGACTGGGCCTTAGGTCCGAAGTCGTTTCTAACGGACAGGCCGCTGTTGATGCAGTTATGCAAAGAGGCGCAGAGTTTGCCCTTATTCTGATGGATTTGAGCATGCCCGTCATGGACGGCATGACCGCTACCCGCGTCATTCGCACCAGCGAAGCCAGCCAGAGCCATATTCCAATCATTGCAGTCACGGCCAACGGAGAGCGAGACACCTGCCTGAACGCTGGAATGGATGATTTTGTGTGCAAACCCTATTCCAACTTCGACCTCCAGCGCGTGCTTGGGCGGTGGATTTCAATCCCATCCCCAGAATCATCTGGCGGCATTAGCTTTATAAGATAAAAGGGTTTCCCCCGACCCTTCATCTTCTTCTCCGCGCGGCTTCATTTATTTTATGAAGCCGCGTTTTTTTATCTGTGCAATGCGCCACAACCTCAAGCGTGATGAATTTCTCTTATCTGAAATTTGCGCTCTTTTTAACCAAAACTCACGCTCTTTAACATCAAGACTGCCCGGCAAACAGTCCGACTTCTGAGTGCGCTCAAAATTAACATTTTTAAGAGATTTTTGCGCTTGCCATGCTGACAGCGACAACAAGGTTATCATCTCCGCAATGAATCTGCTTGAATCACCCGTTATTGCCGAGGTGCGGCGCAACCACGGCTTAGAGCACGCCACCATCCATGTGCTCACCGAGCGCTTCCGCCCCATTCGTCTGGCCGGGCGCGCCACCGAGAATGGCTTTTTTGTGTATGGCGATGTGAAAACCGAGGATGTGCTCTCTGCCGCCCAGGAAGCGCTAACCCGATTTAACAAAGGCGAAACGCATTGGGCGGTGCACCCCGGCTGCGGCACAAATTTGGTGACCACCGGCGTGCTGGCCGGTCTTGGCTCCTTCCTCATGCTGGGCATAACACCCAAACGCGCACCCTGGTGGGACCGCCTGCCATCTGCCGTGCTGGGCGCAATGGCTGGCGCGATGGGTGGCGTGTATGCCGGCCCCTGGATGCAGGCCAACGTGACCACCAGCGCCGATATGCGCGGGCTGAGCGTGACAAAAATCACCCGCCAGCAAACCGGCAAACTGATCACCCATTTTGTTCACACCCAGCGCGAATAAAATTTTTCGCCGCAAAGACGGTGAGATAAAAAGATGGAACCGAAGAAGCTCGCAGGGGTCGCCGCCGCCATTTTGGCCGTTGTGCTGGGAACGCTGGCGCTAGATTCGCTCAGCGGCGTTTTGGCGGGTGGCATAAACCTGCCCGATGCGGCGCAAAACTTTGTCACGGTCTTTCTTGGCATCTTCATCGAAGCCGCCCCGTTTTTGCTCATCGGCGCGCTGGCATCGGGGTTCATCGCCGTGTTCGTCACCCCAGAAACGCTGGCTCGGCTTGTGCCGCGCAACATCGTGCTGGCCACGTTGTTCGGCGCGTTGCTGGGCATGATCTTCCCCGTGTGCGAGTGCGGCGTGGTGCCCGTGGCGCGGCGGCTTTACCGCAAAGGGTTGCCCACCCCGGTGGGGATAGCTTTTCTGCTGGGCGCGCCCGTGCTCAACCCCATCGTGATCGCCAGCACCTACGCCGCCTTTGGCCCCGGCCCCATTTTTTGGGGGCGCATTGGGTTCACCTTGCTCATCGCGGTGGCGGTTGGGCTGGTGTTCTCCGCCGAGCCAAACCTCATCCGCGTGTTGCGCCCGCGCGCGCTGGTGGTGGCTGGGGGGATGGACCCCGCGCCCGCCCGCACGTCATCCACCGCTGGGGCGCAGGTGCAGGCCGCCCTAAATGCCGCAGCTAACGATTTTTTTGACATGGGCCGTTACATGATTGGCGGAATGCTGATTGCCACCGCCCTGCAAACGTTTGTGCCCCAGCAAACGCTGGTCAGCATTGGCGGCGGTTCCATCAGCTCGGTGATTGCGCTGCAACTGCTGGCCTTTGCCCTCTCGGTGTGCAGCACGGTAGATGCCTTCCTCGCCCTCAGCTTCATCAACACCTTCACCACCGGCGCCATCATCGCGTTTTTGGTGTTTGGCCCCATGCTGGACGTCAAGAGCATTGTGATGTATCTGGGCGTTTTCCGGGCGCGGGTGGTGGTGTATCTCTCCATTCTCGTCTTTCTGATGGCGCTCGTGATTGGCGTGTTTATCAACTTGAACGTGGTTTGGTAAAAAGGCGCCAGCCCTTGAAAAGAAAATGAACAACCGCACCGAAACCCTCCTCAAAGCCGCCCTTTTGATTGGGCTGGGGTTGATGCTCTACGAAAAAATAACCTCTGGCACGCTGGGGTTTTACATCAACGCGCGGTTTGCGTGGCTCACCTATGTTGGCGCCATGCTGTTCATTGCGCTGGGGCTGGGGCTGGTGGGCCGGCTGATGAGCCAGCGAAGCGCCGCGCCAGAGCTTTCCCCAGCGGCAACGCGGCTAAGCTGGCCCGCCGTTGGACTGATGGCGCTGCCGCTGGCGCTGGGGCTGCTCATCCCGGCCCGGCCGCTGGGGGCGGGGGCCATCGCGGCAAAAGGCGTGGGGCTTACCGCGCCGGGCAGCGCGGGCGGGGCAACCTCGCTG
>Ga0209582_1000388_pt1 | contig 30360 bp, 28 predicted proteins | sample KloWWTmetKNB5Kit_FD_187176 | JGI IMG/M metagenome (GOLD analysis project Ga0209582, IMG submission 187176) | Active sludge microbial communities from Klosterneuburg, Austria, studying microevolution and ecology of nitrifiers - Klosterneuburg... | ecosystem: Engineered > WWTP > Aerobic digester >...
CTCAGAGAGTTCCGCCAAAACATCTGGGGTTGCGCCGTAAAAATAATGCTTCACCCCGCGCGATTGCCCCTGTTCGCACAAGGCCAGCATCAGGTCGGGGCCATAAATGCGCTCGGCCCGCGTGTAACCCAGCGCGTGCGCCATCCACACCAGCGGCATCCCATCGGCCACCGCCAGGTCTGACCCGTTGATGATCTGCCCCACCTGCGGCGCGTCATATGCCTCGGTCACGGTGTAGGCATTGCACAAGCTAAGGTATTTTTTCTCGCCGCGAGAAATCCAGCCGAACAAAATATCCAGCGTTTCCTGAAACGCGACCGGATTAACCCCAACATTCAAAACCGCAAACTTTGATGGCGCATCCATGCCCGATTAAGTATACGCGCTGGGAATTTTGCATTCTGAATTCAATTACCCCTCCAGCGTGCTCAAGTCACCCAATGGCTGGCCCAGCGCCTGCGCTTTTAGCACGCGGCGCATAATCTTGCCGCTGCGCGTCTTTGGCAATTGGGTCACAATGCTCACTTTCTCTGGTTTGGCGATGGGACCCATGACCTTGCCAACGTGATTGCGCAATTCCTCATCCAGACCGGGCGTGTTTTCCACGCCTGCCCGCAAAATCACAAAAGCGTGAATGGCGTTGCCACGCACCTCGTGCGGCAGGCCAATCACGGCGGCCTCTGCCACCGATGGATGCGAGACCAGCGCGCTTTCCACCTCCGCCGTTCCGAGGCGGTAGCCACTGACCTTGATCACATCATCCACGCGGCCAATCACCCAGAGATAACCGTCGTCATCAAATTTGGCGGCGTCGCCGGTGAGATACATGCCCGGATATTTGCTCCAGTATTGTTCGGCGTAGCGGTCGGGGTCGCCAAAGATGGTGCGCAACATGCCGGGCCAGGGTTGTTTGATGACCAGCGCCCCTTCCACATTTTTGCCCACGCTCTTGCCGTCGTCGTCCACAATATCAATCTGCACGCCGGGCACGGGCAACGCGCACGAGCCGGGCTTCATGGGTTTGGTCACAAACGCGCTCACCATTGGGCGGCTGGTCTCGGTCTGCCACCACGAGTCAATCACCGGGCAGCGCGAGCCGCCAATGACCTCGTAAAACCAGCGCCACGCTTCGGGGTTGAGGGGTTCGCCTGCGCAAGACAAGACGCGCAACGAAGTGAGATCGTGCCGGTTGGGCATCTCATCACCAAAACGCATGAGGCCGCGCACGCCGGTGGGCGAGGTGTAAAACAGCGTGACTTTGTATTTCTCGATGATGCTCCACCAGCGCTCGGCGTTGGGGAAGCCCGGCGCGCCCTCATACATCACGGTGGTGACGCCGTTGAGCAGCGGGCCATACAGGACGATGGTGTGACCCACGATCCACCCGGCGTCGCTGGTGCAAAACATGATGTCATCCGGCTTCATATCCATCACCGAGTTGAGCGTGGTGAAAATGTCTACCATATAGCCGCCCAGCGTGTGCACCACGCCCTTTGGCCGCCCGGTTGAGCCAGAGGTGTAAATGATGAAGAACGGGTCTTCGGCATCCAGCGGCTCGGTGGCGCACACGTCCGATGCGTTTTGCATCACGTCGCTCCACCACAAATCGCGGCCTTCTTTCCAGCCGATGGGTTGCGCGGTGCGCTTGACCACCACGCAATGCTCAATGCTGGGCGTGCGCTCCACCGCTTCATCGGCAATGTCTTTTAGCTTTACAATTTTTCCGTTGAGTTGGCCGCCATCGGCCACAACCAGCAGTTTGGCCCCGCAATCATCCAGCCGGCTTTGCAGCGCCTCTACCGAGAGGCCGCCATACACCACGTTATGCACCGCGCCAATTTTGGCGCAGGCCATCATGGCAATCACCTGCTCTGGCGAGCGCCCCATATACACACCCACACGGTCACCTTTTTGAATGCCCAGCGATTTGAGAACATTGGCAAACTTGTTCACTTCCAGCGAAAGTTGCTTAAACGTGAATGTGCGCACTCCGCCAGCTTCGTCTTCGTAAATCAAGGCCAGTTTGTCGCCGCGGCCTTCGTCTATGTGGCGGTCAAGACAGTTCAAAATCATGTTTGTCTTGCCGTCCACAAACCAGCTAAAAAAGGGCGCTTTGGAGCGATCCAGCACTTTTGTCCAGGGCGCAAACCACTTCAGTTTGCGGGCTTGCTCATCCCAAAACCTTTCCAGGTGGGCGATGGAATCCGCATAGACCTCATCGTAATTTTTTAGATTGGCATTCTGAACGGCTTCGGCTATTGGCGGGCGAAACTCGGCCTGGGAATACTGGTTCACTGGTATCTCCTAGTTAAGAATTAACGCATTCTGCCAGCTTTGCGCAAGTTGTCAAATGACAAGACCTGTGAGGTCTGCGCCCAATCAAAGATTGGCGACCTCACAGGTCTGCGGCAAAACCACGTAAAATACCGGCATGAAGCGCGTATTTGTGGACTCCACCAGCATCGCCTCTGTTGGCTACGATCCAGCCACGCGCGCGCTGGAGATTGAGTTTGGCGATGGCGACATCTACCAGTATCTCAACGTGCCGCCCATCGTCCACCGCGATTTGATGAACGCCGCTTCAAAAGGCTATTACTTCGCGCATTTCATCAAAACCACCTACGAGTGCAAAAAAGTGAGCGGTTGAAAGCCGCTCACAAAATCATCTTTCTGCATTTCAAAGTTTCACACCCGCTCGTGAGGGTCATACAAGCGGGCGTGCTCATCCAGCGCGTAACGGTCGGTCATGCCAGCAATGTAATCACACACGACACGATAAACCCCCTGCGATTGAATATTGCCCTGCACCTCTTTGGGCAAAATGCGCGGCTCATCCAAATAGGCTTTCCACAAATCTTCCAACACCCGCGATGATTTTGTGTGCATTCGCAAAACGCGCGGGTGCATATACATATTTTGGAACAAAAACTTTTTGTGCTCTTTGTTCATCTGCTCATCTTGAGATGGAAAAGCCACCATCCAGTCTTTGCTGGCGCGAACATCGTCAATCGTCTTTACCCCGCTGGCTTCAATGCGGCGGTTGGTTTCGCGCACCACATCGGTCACCATCTCGCCGATGAGGCGGCGAATGACGCGATGCCGCACCAGCTCGGTGAACGGCTCGTTCAGCGGAATACCCGCCGATTGTGACGCGCGTTGCCACCAGTGCAGCTCGCGCACCTCGCGAATGTCCAGAAGCCCGGCGCGCAACCCATCATCCAAATCGTGCGCGTTATACGCCAACTCATCGGCAAAAGAAGCAATTTGGCATTCAATGGAGCCGCGCTTGCTCAACTCGTAGTCGGTGGCATCACGGGCATAGGCAGGGTTGACGGAATCGTATTCGGTCTCGTGCTTCACAATCCCTTCGCGTAACTCAAAAGTGAGATTTAACCCCGGATAATCCGGGTAGCGCCGCTCAATTTCGGTGACGATGCGAAAGCTGCGATGATTGTGATCAAACCCGCCATGATCTTTCATCAACTCGTTCAGCGTCCCTTCGCCCGAATGCCCAAACGGCGGATGGCCGAGGTCATGCGCAAGACACACACCCTCCACCAAATCCTCGTTCACGCCCAGCGCGCGGGCGATGGTGCGCCCAATCTGCGCGACCTCCATCGTGTGCGTGATGCGCGTCCGGTAATAATCGCCCTCGGTCACCACGAACACCTGCGTTTTGCCCTGCAACCGGCGGAAGGCGGTGGTGTGAAGCACCCGCTCGCGGTCACGCTGAAAGGCCGTGCGGTAGGCCGCCTCGCCTTCCGGGTAAAACCGCCCGCGCGATTCCGCGCTGAGCGCCGCATATGGCTGCAACGCCATCCGCTCAATTTGTTCCAGTTGTTCGCGTGTTCTCATAATTTGTAATGTGTGACGTGTACCGTGTAATTGTTAACGGCCTACTTTGGTCTCACATGCCGTTACACTTTACACGTTACACGTTAATTAGAAGTTATTATTTTCTGCGCTTTGTAAAACCGCCACTGGTATTATCCGCCGCAAGCAAATTTATGCAAATAGCAGAACAACGCGGGGTCGTAACATTTCAGGGAAAACCCATTACATTAATGGGAAACCTTTTGGCGGTGGGCCAGCCCTTGCCAGATGTGACCTTGACCGATGCCAGTTGGAAGCGCGTGGCGTTGTCTTCTTTTGCGGGCAAGCCGCTGCTGCTCAGCATAATCCCATCTTTGGATACGGGGATATGCGACGCGCAAACACGCCGATTTAACGCCGAAGCCGAGCAGGTGGGCGCGGACGCGCATGTCATCACCATCAGCGCAGACCTGCCCTGGCGGCTGGCAAGCTGGGCGAAAGATGCCGAGGTGAAGCGCATCACGCTGCTCAGCGATCATCTTGACATGGCGTTTGGCAACGCCGCCGGCACACACGTCAAAGAGCTTCGCATTGACGCCCGCGCCATTTTTGTGGCTGATGCGGCCGGGATTGTGCGATACGTGGAGCTTGTGCCAGAAATCGCTCAGCACCCGGATTACGATCTTGCGATTGACACATTGAAAGAATTGACGGAGGACGGGAGACGGAAGACGATCAATGCGCCGTCTTCCGTCTCCCGTCCTCCGTCTTAACAAAAACCATGCAACAAGTTCAAGAATTTGCAAACCGATTGGTCGCCAACGTAGAAAAAGTGATTCGCGGCAAACGCGACACGGTGGAGCTAACCGCCATCTGCCTGTTATGCCAGGGACACCTGCTGATTGAGGACGTGCCAGGCGTGGGCAAGACCACCCTCGCCAAAGCCATCTCAAAATCCATCGGCGGCGAGTTCAAGCGCATTCAGTTCACCCCAGACATGCTGCCCGCCGATGTGACCGGCACATCCATCTACAACCAAAAGAATGGCGAGTTCGAATTCCGCCCGGGACCCATCTTTGCCCAAGTGGTGCTGGCCGATGAAATTAACCGCGCCACGCCAAAAACGCAGGCCGCCCTGCTGGAGGCGATGGAAGAGCGCCAGGTTACGGCCGATGGCGTAACGCGCCATTTGGCCGAGCCGTTTATTGTGCTGGCCACCCAAAACCCGATTGAATACGAGGGCACGTTCCCTTTGCCCGAAGCGCAGCTTGACCGCTTTTTGATGCGCATCGCGCTGGGGTATCCCTCGGCATCCGAGCTGATAGACATTCTGGATGCCCAGCAATTCCAGCATCCCATCAACCAGATAACGCAAATTACCAGCACCGATGAATTGTTGAAAATGCAGCAACAACTCAAATCTGTGCATGTGGATCCGCTGATTAAGCAATACATTGTGCAAATTATTGAGCGCACGCGCAAACACGCCGATATTTATCTGGGCGCATCGCCGCGCGGCGCGTTGGCGTTGTATCGCACGGGTCAGGCGCGGGCGGCCATGCACGGGCGCGATTACGTCATCCCCGATGACATCAAAGCGCTGGCCGGCAACACGCTGGGCCACCGTATGATCATCAGCCCGTCCGCGCGCATCAAAAATGTGGATTCAATTGCGATTGTGCATGAGTTGCTGGAAAATATCCCCGTGCCGGGGACAAAGGTGAAGTAATAAAAACAAACCTCACAGGTCTCGCAGACCTGTGAGGTTTTCTGTGAGGTTTTAAGGGTAACTATTCAAACCTCACAGGTTTTGGAAACCTGTGAGGTTTAAGAACAAATAAGAACACATGAGCCGCTACCGCGTTGTCTTCCTGCTCACCGTTATCGCGCTAATTGGCTCGCTGACCACGGGCCGCGATTTGTGGTGGAGCATTCTTGGCGCGATGCTGGCCGTGCTGGTGGTGGCGCGTTTGTGGGCCTGGAGCGGCATCCGCAAAATTGGCCTGCGGCGGCGCGCGCTCACGCGGGTGGCGCAGGCGGGCCAAACGCTGGAGGAAGAGTTCACCCTCACCAACTTCAGCCGCATCCCAAAACTTTGGATTGAAGTCCGGGATCACTCCACCCTGCCCAACCATTTCGCCTCGCGGGTGGTCTCGGCCGTCAGCCCAAAACAATGGCGGGCGTGGCGGGTGAAGACCTTTTGCACCCAGCGCGGGCGATACGTGCTGGGGCCGGTCACGCTCAAAAGCGGCGACCCGCTGGGCGTGTATCAACGCGAGATGTTCGTGGATGAATCCAGCTCCATTTTGGTTTACCCGGCGGTGTATGACCTGCGAGACTTTCCTTTGCCGATGGGCTACCTGCCCGGCGGAGAAGCCCTCCGCCGCCGCACGCATTATGTGACCACGAACGCCGCCGGTGTGCGCGATTACGTGAACGGCGACACGCTCAACCGCATTCACTGGCCGCTCTCGGTTAAACGCCAACGCCTGACGGTGAAGGAGTTTGAGCTTGACCCGATGGCCGAGCTTTGGCTGATGCTGGACATGAACGCCGAGGTTCAAGTGCATAACGAGGTTGCGCCAGAGGTGGATGAATACTCGGACGCGCTTTCGCACTTGCAACCCAAAACCGAGTTCCGCCTGCCACGAGACACCGAGGAATACGCGGTTTCGGTGGCGGCTTCGGTCGCGCGGTTCTTCCTCAACCGGGGCCGCGCGCTTGGGTTCATTGCCTACGCCCAACACCGCGAGGTGCAAGCCTGCGATTTGGGCGAGCGCCAGTTGAGCAAGATCATGGAGATGCTCTCGGTGTTGCGGGCAGATGGAAGCACGCCGTTTGAGCGCGTGCTAAAAGCAGAGGGCGCGCAATTGCCGCGCGGGGCCACCGTCATCTGTGTGTCGGCTTCGCCAGATGTGGAATGGGCGATGGCGGTTCAGCAACTCACCCGCAGCGGCCTGCGTGTGGTGGCCTTGGTGGTGGATGGGCAATCGTTTGGCGATGAAATTTCGTCTGCCCCGGTCGTTTCTGCACTGGCCGAGGCCGGCGCAGTGGTGCGGGTGGTTAAGTACGGCGAGGATATCGCGGGGGCGATTGAGGCGATGGGTGTTAGAGGTTAGTTGCTAAGCCGTCGTTCTCGCGAAAGCAGGAATGACGACTTTCAGCGCTTAGGGCGCCATGTTAACCTCAACCTCCGCCAGCTTGAACCCCAACTTGCGCTTTGTCATGGCCTCCACAAAACTGGCGGGTGCGGAGGAATCGGTGATGAGCATATCGACCTCATCCAACTGCGCGTAGGTCACCAGCGCAGGATGACCCAATTTGCTTGAATCGGTCAGCACAAAACTGGATGTGGCGGCATGAAGAATGCCCCGTTTGAGTTCGGCATCTTGCGGGTTGGGCGTGCTGTATCCGCGCTCCAATGTGACGCCGGTCGCGCCAAGAAAGCATTTATCCGCCTGATAATCCCTCAGGGTGCGCAAGGCCACTGGGCCAAGCATGATGAGGCTATGTTGCCGCACTTGCCCGCCCACCAGAATCACATCCCAATTGGTTTGCGAAAGCTCCAGTGCAATGGGCATGGAGCAGGTAATGACGACCAGTTGGCGAAAACGCTCTTTCATGCGCCGCGCCAGCGCGAGGATTGTGCTTCCTCCATCCAAAATCACGGCGTCGCCCTCGTCCACAAACGCCAGCGCCGCCTCGGCAATGGCCATTTTGCTTTCCGAGTTCAGCCGCTCCTTCTCCATGAACGAAAGATTGAACCGGCTCTTGTAAGCCAGCGAGGCCCCGCCGTGCGTGCGGTGCAGCACGCCGCGTTCTTCCAGCTCGGCCAAATCCTTGCGGATGGTGACTTCGCTCACCTCGAACCGGCGCGAGAGGTCGCCCACGCGCACGTCTCCTTCGCGCTCAACCAGTTCTACGATTTGACGACGACGATCTTCACTCATTTTTATTTTGAATTGCTGACAAGGATGACTGGGATGACTGGGATGACTGGGATGATGCCAAGGCTAAGGCTTGCGCTTCGTCAAAATCCAAGATTCGGAATGGTTGATCATGCTGGCAAAAGTTATAAGGATTTCATCGTATTGCTCATATAGTTTTCGCGCCACAACTTTGTCCAGATAACCGACCGCAACGGCAAACTCAATCCATGTTTGTGTTTCTGCGGCTTCGCCTTCGCATTCGGTCAATTTGCTGATAAACGCGGTCTCGTATCTTCGCTTGCGCCACGCCTCGGCCAGGTTTGCGCAGACAGAACGAGATGAACGACGAATCTGATCCGTGAGCGAATACATCTCCTCTCTGGGGAATTTTTTGCTCAACTCAAAAATTTCTGTCGCACAATTGAAGGCCTTTTTATAAACCTCCAACTCTGTGTGTCTCACAATCTTCTGAGTCATCGCATCATCCCTATCAGCCATGTCATCCTTGTCACCCTGTCACCCAATCAGAACTTCCGGCTCCAGTCCTTCGGCCAGCGCTCAATCACAACTTTTGTCTCGGTGTAAAACTCCACGCCGTGACGGCCCTGCGCGTGCAGATCGCCAAAGAAACTCTCGCGCCAGCCGCTGAACGGGAAGTAGGCCATGGGCGCGGCCACGCCGATGTTGATGCCCACGTTGCCCGCCGTGACCTCGTTGCGGAATTGCCGCGCGGTTGCGCCGCTGGTTGTGAAAATGCACGCCATGTTGCCATACGCGCGGGCATTCACCATCGCAATGGCCTCATCCACCGTTTGCGCATGAGACAAACTGAACACCGGGCCAAACACCTCGGTGCGAGAAAGCTCGCCGGCGGGGTTGACCCCATCCAAAATAGTTGGGAAAACCCAGTTGCCATCTTCATAGCCGCTCACGCTTTTTTGGCGGCCATCCACCAGCACGTGCGCGCCCTCGCTCTCGCCCAGCGCAATCAATTTGTTGATGCGAGCCTGGCTGTCTTTGGTGATGACTGGCCCCATCTCTGTGCCATCCAGCAACCCATACCCCACCTTGCGCGAGTTGGCCGTGTCTGCCAAACGCTCCAGAAATTCATTGCGCGCCGAGCCAACCGTGATGCCCACGCTGGCGGCCAAACAGCGCTGACCCGCGCAGCCAAACGCAGAATCGGCCACAATTTTTGTGGTCGTGTCCATGTCTGCATCTGGCATGATGACCACCGGATTTTTTGCCCCACCCTGCGCCTGCACCCGCTTGCCATTGGCCGCGCCGCGCTGGTAAATGTATTTCGCCACGGGCGTGCTGCCCACAAAACTGATGGCTCTAATCGTGGGGTGATCCAAAATTGCATCCACAACTTCTTTCGAGCCATTCACCATTTGAATCACGCCTTTCGGAAAACCCGCCTGCTCCACCAGCGCCATCATCTTTTCCGCGCTCATCGGGACTTTCTCGCTGGGTTTCAGAATAAACGCGTTGCCGCACGCCACCGCATACGGCAAAAACCAAAGCGGGATCATGGCCGGGAAGTTGAACGGCGTAATCGCGGCGGTCACGCCCAGCGGCTGGCGAATCATGTGCTCGTCAATCCCCCGCGCAATGTCCTCGTTGTTCACGCCCTGCATGAGCATGGGCGCGCCGCACGCCACCTCAATATTCTCAATGCCGCGCTGAATTTCGCCCTGGCTCTCGGCCAGCGTTTTGCCGCATTCTTTGGTGATGGTCGCCGCGAGGTCATCGCGGTTGGCCTCTAGCAAGGCCTTGAGTTTGTAAAGCGGCTGTGCGCGGTCGTTGGTCGGCATCCGTTTCCACTCGCGCTGGGCGGCGGCGGCAATTTGCGCCGCGCGATCCACTTCTTGCGCGGGTGAAAGCGGCACCTGCGAGAGGGTCTCGCCGGTGGCCGGGTTTTTCACGGGCAGGGTCTCGCTGGCCGCAGATTTTTGAAACGCGCCTTCAACAAAGTTAGCAAGAATGGGTGTGGGCATGGGTCTCCTGTTTTGGATAGATAAAAATAAGAAATCGCCAGCGGAAATTTTCTTATTTTTTGTTTCGTCTCATTTCACTTGTGAAAGACAAAATCAATTTTACCTTCGCTTTAGTTTCAATTTACGCTCATGATGGTATTACAACGAAACCATCCTGTCAATACTTGATTTTGAAACGAAAGTTTGTTAGACTTTTGTCGTCTCTAAACCTCACAGGTTGGCGCGTGAGGTTTAGGCCAAACAAGATCATGCGCGCCAACCTGTGAGGTTTAATTGGGTATGCGTTACACGGCAGAAAACCTGGTTGTTCATCCTGCTTTGGGCGATGGGTCACTCATCACCCGTGTAGACCCCGCGCTGGCAGGATGGACACACCTTTCGTTTGAAGCTCGCCGCCTGCGCAAGGGCGAGACGTTTAGCTGGGACACCAAAGACACCGAGGTCGGCCTCGTGATGCTGTCTGGCACGCTGGACGCGCAATCGCCCGCGGGCGCGTGGCACGGCGTGGGCGGGCGCAAAAGCGTGTTTGATGGCTTGCCACACGCGTTGTATTTCTCGCGGCGCACAAAGTTCACCCTGACCGCGCAGACCAACTGCGAGTTTGGCATGGCGTGGGCCGCATCCGATCAAGATCATCCCGCGCGATGGGTCACGCCAGATCAGGTTTCCATCGAAATACGCGGCGGCGGCAACGCCACCCGCCAAATTAACAACATGATCGCGCCAGGGTTCAATTGCCACCGCCTCGTGATGGTAGAGGTGTATACGCCGGGCGGCAATTGGAGCAGCTACCCACCCCACAAACACGACATCCATCGCACAAACGCCGAGGGCAAAGTGCTTGAGGCCAACCTGGAAGAAACCTATTTTTACAAGATTGACCGGCCAGAGGGCTACGCGTTTCAGCGCGTGTATACCGATGCGCATTCGCCCATGCAGCAAGCAGGCAGCGGATTTGACGCGGTGGTTCGCGCGGGCAACAACGATGTGGTGCTGATCCCGGCGGGGTATCACCCAGTGTGCAGCCCACCCGGCTACACCACGTATTACCTCAACTCGCTGGCTGGCAGCGCGCAATCGCTGGCAAATTTTGAAGACCCGCGCTATGCCTGGGTGAAAGAAACATACAAGGGGCGGGATGCGAGAGTGCCGATCTTCTGAGATGGAGGACGGAAGACGGAAGACGGCTGATTGATCGTCTTCCGCCCCCCATCCTCCGTCTTCTGTTTATTTAAAAAACCATGACAACTTATAACAGTCCCCTTCAGGAGATGGCGCTGACAACGCCCACGCAATACCTCAACGATTCATGCTCGGTGGAGGAATTAAATTACGCCATTGAGCGCGGGGCCATTGGCGCAACCAGCAACCCGGTCATTGTGGGCAACGTGCTTAAAAAAGAGATGGGGTTGTGGAAAGATCGCATCGCGCAGATCATCTGCGATAACCCAACCTGGGATGAGGCACGTGTGGCGTGGCAGGTGTATCAAGAAATTGCGGTGAACGGGGCCAAGCTGCTCATGCCCGTGTTTGAGCGCACCGGCGGCAAGCTGGGTCGGTTGTCCATTCAGGTTGACCCGGCGCAATACCGCAACCCGGTTGCCATTTTGGCGCAAGCCGAATATTTTGCCGGGCTGAACCCGAACATCCAAATCAAAATTCCGGCCACCAGCGCGGGCATCAGCGTGATTGAAGAAGCCACCTACCGCGGGATCAATCTCAACGTCACGGTTAGTTTTTGTGTGCCGCAGGTGATGGCGATTGGAGAGGCGATGGAGCGCGGCCTGATGCGCCGAGAAGCGGCGGGCAAAGACACCTCCACGATGACGCCCTACGCCACGATGATGGTGGGGCGCTGCGATGATTGGATGAAGATGATGGTTAAAAAGCAGGGCACACAAATTGACCCCGCTTATTTGGAATGGGCAGGCGTGGCTTGTTTTAAGAAAGCCTATGAGCTTTATCAGCAGCGTGGGTATCGCACGATATTGCTCTCGGCGGCGTATCGCAACTTTTTGCACTGGACAGAATTTGTGGGTGGTGACGTGGCCCTGACCATTCCGTATGATTGGCAAGTCAAGTTCAACCAGTCGGATATAAAACCCATCGCCAAAATGCAAGAGCCGGTGAAAGCCGAGATTTTGAATGAGCTTTACACAAAAATTCCAGAGTTCCGCCGCGCGTATGAGCCAGACGGGATGAGCCTGGCCGAATTTGACACGTTTGGCGCAACCGTGCGCACTCTGCGCTCGTTCATTGAGGCGTGGCACGGTTTTGTGGGCGCCATTCGAGATTTCATGTTGCCGAACCCGGATGTGTAAGAAATAAGAAAAGAGAAATAAGAAATGGAAGCGTCCATTGTCAGTTTTGAGCAGTGGCTTAAAACTGTGCCAGAAGTGGTAAGCAATGATCCGATTTGGCGGATGAGTGCTTATCGCTACGCGCTTTTCTTTTCCGATTTGGTCTGGCGCGACGCGACCAAGCTGCTGGGCGACAAGCGAACAATTTCAGTTGCAGATCAACTTCTGCGCGCCAGTGGATCTATTCACGCCAATTTAACAGAAGGTTACGCATACAGCACGGGCGGCAATCGCGCCAAGTATTACGAATACGCGCTGGGGTCGGCGCGTGAATCAAGAGACTGGTATTGGGAAGCGCGGCACATTTTGGGCGATGAGGTTTATCAGCATCGCACAAACTACCTCACCCAAATTATCAGCTTGTTGGTCACCAGCATCCCAACCCAGCGAGTCACATCTCTGCGAGAAACAAACGCGGAATATAAAACAAACAGCACAATAAACTCAGACACGATCAGCACTGAAATACTATTTCTGCTCGAAAACATCCCTTTCGCGTAATTTCTTATTTCTCTTTTCTTATTTCTCATGAAACTCACAACCGCCCAAGCCCTCATCAAATTTTTAAAAGTTCAACACTCCGAGCGAGACGGGGTTAAACAGCCGTTTTTTGCTGGGTGTTTTGGCATATTTGGGCATGGCAATGTGGCTGGCATTGGTCAGGCGCTTCAGCAAAACAAGGATTTTAGATATTACCAATGCCGCAACGAACAAGGCATGGTGCATTCTGCCGCCGCCTTTGCAAAGATGAAGAACCGCCTGCAAACGCTGGCCTGCACAACATCCATCGGCCCGGGCGCCACCAACATGATTACCGGCGCGGCGGCGGCCACGGTGAACCGCCTGCCCGTGCTGCTTTTGCCCGGCGATATTTTTGCCCGCCGAAATGTCGCGCCCGTTTTGCAGCAACTGGAAAACGAACTCTCGCAAGACATCAGCGTGAATGATTGCTTCAAGCCGGTCAGCCGCTTTTGGGATCGGATTAACCGGCCCGAACAAATTTTGTTGAGCCTGCCCGAAGCCATGCGCGTGCTCACCAGCCCCGCCGAGACCGGCGCGGTCACGCTGGCCCTGCCTCAAGATGTGCAAGCCGAAGCGTTTGACTTTCCGGCTGAATTTTTCCGCGAGCGGGTGTGGCATGTGGCCCGCCCACGCCCAGACGCAGAGGCGCTTCGGCGCGCCGCGAGCGCCATCCGCCAAAGCAAAAACCCCATGATTGTGGCGGGCGGCGGCGTAATTTATGCCGAGGCCACCGAGACACTGAGAAAATTCGTGGACGCAACCGGCATCCCGGTGGGCGAGACGATGGCGGGCAAAGGCAGTTTGCGCTACGATCATCCGCTGTGCATGGGCGCGGTGGGCGCAACCGGCACATTTGCGGCCAACCGCCTGGCCAAAGATGCGGATCTGGTGATCGGCATTGGCACGCGATATAGCGACTTTACAACCGCCAGCAAAACCGCGTGGCAAAACCCAAACGTGGTTTTTGTGAACATCAACGTGAAGGATTTTGACGCGCACAAACACAGCGCGATTGCCCTCACCGGCGACGCAAAAGTGGCGTTGGAGGAATTGTTGGCTTTGTTGGATGGCTGGCGGGTGGGCGATGAGTACCGCGCCCGAGCGATGGCCCTCAACAAAGAATGGGACACCGAAGTGCAACGCATTTACAACGTGCGGTTGGAGCCGTTGCCCAGCCAGGGCGAGCTGATTGGCGCGGTGAACGAGATTAGCGAACCCAACGCGGTGATGGCGTGCGCGGCGGGCAGTTTGCCCGGCGACCTGCACAAACTGTGGCGGGCGCGCAACCCCAAAAATTATCACCTTGAATACGGGTTTAGCACGATGGGCTACGAGATTGCGGGCGGGCTGGGCATCAAAATGGCCGCGCCAGAACGCGAGGTGATTGTGATGGTGGGCGACGGCAGCTACCTGATGCTCTCGCAAGAGATCGTGACCAGCGTGCAGGAAGATTACAAACTCATCATCGTGTTGTTTGATAACAGCGGGTTCAAAAGCATCGGGGCGCTCAGCCGCTCGCTGGGGTCGGAGGGGTTTGGCACGCGGTATGTTAAGCCCACGCACGGCTACCTGGCTGGCGATGAGATGCGCGATGACGTGGAGACTTTGCCGGTGGATTTGGCCGCCAACGCCGAATCGCTGGGCGCGGTTGTTTTGCGACCCAAGACTTATGATGAATTTTGCAATGCGCTGCGCAAAGCCAAAACCACCGACCGCACCACCGTGATTTACATGCAAAATGATCGTTATTCTGGTGTGCCGGGCTACGAAAGCTGGTGGGATGTTCAAATTGCCGAAGTGAGCGAGATGGAAAGCGTGCAAACCGCCCGAAAAGAATGGGAAGTGATGCGGGCAAAAGAAAGATTGTTTTAACGCGTCATGGCGTTCACGGGTTGAATGGAACCAGCGGGCGCACATGCCACTCATCAAAAAAAATCATGATTAACATTGGAAATGCGCCCTGCTCATGGGGAAGCCTTGAGTTTGAGGGCGTGGGTGAAAACAAAATCACCTTCGAGAAAGTTCTAAACGAAATTGAGCAGACCGGCTACACCGGCACGGAATTGGGCGACTGGGGCTTTATGCCCTCCAAACCCAAGGCGCTAAAAGCCGAGTTAGCCAAACGCAAGCTCGCGCTCACCGGCGCATTTGTGCCTGTGGCCTTCCGGCGCAGAGACGCGCACGATGACGGCAAAATGCGCGCGGTCAAAACAGCGCGGTTGATGGCCTCCGCAGCGCGAGCTTCGCACGCGGCGCGAGCTTCGCACGCGGCGGGCACGAGCGCCATCACCCAGCCGTTTTTGGTGCTGGCCGATGACAACGGGAGCGATGCCCGCCGCACCTTGAACGCGGGCAACACCACGCCGGGCATGGGCCTGAGCGAGGCCGAATGGAGCGCGTTCGCGGACGGCGTGAACGCCATCGCCGCGGCGGTGAAAATTGAGAGCGGGCTAAAGTGCGTGTTTCATCATCATTGCGCCGGGTTTGTTGAACGGCCAGAGGAAATAGAGCGGCTGATGGCCCTGACCGACCCCGATTTGGTGGGGCTGGTGTTCGACACCGGTCACTACGCCTTCGGCACAACGGCCCCAACCCCGCAAGTGGTGATGGATGGGTTGCACCGTTTTGCCAGCCGGATTTGGTATGTGCATCTCAAGGATTGCTCGGCAGAAGTTGCGGCGCAGGCGCGCAAAAACCACTGGGATTATTTCACCTCGGTGAGCAAGGGCGTGTTTTGCGAGCTGGGCAAAGGCTGTGTGCCATTTGCGGATGTGGCCCGCTGGATGCGCGACCGCGAGTATTCCGGGTTTGCCACAGTTGAGCAAGATGTGCTCCCCGGCATGGGCCAGCCCGCCGAGAGCGCAAAACGCAACAGGGCGTTTTTGAGAAGTATTGGGCTATAAAATGGCTGAATGATCGTCATTCAACCGTATAACCCAAACTGGCCAAACGAATTTGAAGCGCTCCGCGCAGAGTTGCAAGCTGCGCTGGGCGCTTTTGCTTTGCGCGTAGACCACATTGGGTCAACTTCTGTGCCCGGGCTGGCCGCCAAAGATGTGATTGATGTGCAAATCACGGTCAAGAACCTTGCGCCAGAAATTGCGCAACGCATGGCGCAGGCGGGGTTTCAGGCATCGGTTGCAAACAGCGATCATGTTCCGGCTGGCGAGGATGCCAACCCGGAACATTGGCGAAAATTTTTGTTCAAAGAAAAAGCTGGCGAGCGGCGGGCGAACATCCACATTCGCGTGGCAGGCAACCCAAACCAAAGATACGCCTTGCTCTTTCGAGATTATTTGCGGGCGCACCCAAACTCGGCTGAAACGGTGGCCGTTATCAAACAACAACTGGCCAAATACCACGCGGATGACATGGATGCTTATTACGACATCAAAGACCCGGTTTACGATTTAATTTGGGACGCTGCGCAGGCGTGGGCGAAACACACAAACTGGAAAGAGAATTGAGTCAGCCCATCGCCCACTCCATCAGCCGCGCAACAAACTTAAAGATGGGGTTTGTGGAGTTTCTTAGCCAATCCAGTGCCAGATGAAGTTGCGGCTGATTGGTAAGCCACGCGTGAAAGCGAGTTGAGGCGCGGGCAAAACACGCCAACGCCAGCACAAAAAATGGAGAGGCGGGAATGACCGGCAAAATCAGCCCAATGACGCCCAAAATGACCGCGCCAATTCCAAACGCAAACAGCAAAACCTTTTGGCAAAGACGTGGCTGCATAAAGTGGAATATGATAGCCAGCAAATTCATCACAGCCAAAATAAATAATAAACGCTCAGACAGTTGTCTCTGTCAAAAACACACTTGGCGTGATAAAAATAAAATAGATAGATAAAAATCTATGTCATTCACAACATTTATCCCGGCAAATGAGGCCGCAAAACACATTCACGACCCCAACTGGGTTTTTGTAGATTGCCGCTTTTTGCTCATGGACACCGAGAAGGGCGAGCGCGATTATGCCGTGTCGCACATCGCGGGCGCAGCATACGCGCATCTAGACCGCGATTTGTCTGGCAAGATCATCAAAGGCGCAACCGGGCGGCATCCGCTGCCAGAAAAAGGCGCGCTGGTCAAAACTCTTTCTGCGCTGGGCATTGACAACGCCAAGCAAGTGGTGGTTTACGATGAAGTGAGCGGCAATTTGGCAGCCTGCCGGTTGTGGTGGTTGCTGCGCTGGGCGGGTCACAAAAACGTGGCCGTGCTGGATGGCGGTCTGAAGGCATGGAACGCGGCAAACCTGCCCACACAAGGCGGGGTTGAGACTTACCCGCCGCGCGAGTTTGTTGCGCATTGGCATGATGAACTCATCGCCGAGGCGGACGAGATTGAGAAACATTTGGGCGACCCGGATTTTGTGTTGATGGATGTTCGCGCGGCAGACCGATACCGCGGCGAAAACGAGGTGATTGACCCCATCGCGGGCCACATCCCCAGCGCGGTGTCTGCGCCCAGCGCAAATGACATCGCGGCAGATGGGCGCATCAAAACGGCAGAAGAACTTCGGCAAGCCTGGGGTTCCATCCGCCCGGAAGACACGGTGGCTTATTGCGGCTCTGGGGTGACGGCGGCCTACAAGGCGCTGGCGTTTGCCCACGCCGGGCTGGCTTTGCCGCGCATTTACCCCGGCTCATGGAGCGAGTGGATTACGGATGCAAACAAACCCATTGCGGTTGGGAATGAAAGATAAGGCGCAACTTCTGGTTTCTTAAATGGCAATTCTTGACCCGCATTCCTTTGAGTGCCTGAGCCACAGCGATGAACAAACCGAGCGGCTGGGCGCGCGGCTGGGCGCGATGTCTCCGCCGGGGACGGTGGTGGCGCTGATTGGGCAACTGGGCGCGGGCAAAACCCAATTTGCGCGGGGTTTTGGCGCGGGATGGGGCGCGGAGCAAATTTTGCGCAGCCCCACCTTCACGCTTGTGCAAGAGCATCACCGCCCGGCCGACCAGCAAACGTTGTATCACATTGATTTGTATCGCACCAGCACCCCCCGCGAGGTCAGCTCGCTGGGGCTGGATGAGATTTTGGACGATCCAAACGCCATCAGCCTGGTGGAGTGGGCCGACCGCGCCGAGGCCGCCCTGCCCGCCCGCGCCATTCGCGTGAAGTTTGACGTAATCAACACCTCCAAACGCGGGTTGATGTTTTTTACAAAAAGCGATGAGACGTGGAAAATTTTGTTGAAGTTGCGAAGAGAACTGTTTGGAGTGTAACGCGTAAAGCGCGACCTGTGAGCTGCAATTTATAAGATGAACTTGATTCTAGCCATTGATACCTGCACCAGCCAAACCAGCATTGCGCTGAGAAACGAGGAGCGGATTTTGGGCGAGCACACCTGGCGCAATGACCGCCAGCACACCTCCACCACCGCAGAGCGGATTAGCCAAATGCTGGCCCAGCACGGCGCAACTGGCGCGGATGTGAAAGTGGTGGCCGCGGCGCTGGGGCCGGGGTCGTTCACCGGCGTGCGGGTTGGGCTGGCCATTGCCAAAGGGATGGCCGCCGCAAACGGCGCGGCGCTGATCGGGGTGAGCGCGTTTGATATTTTGGCCGCCGCGCAAATGCCGCGCATGTCGCCGTTCGCGCTGCCCATCCTGGCGGTGGTTGAGGCCGGGCGCGAGCGCGTGGCCGTGCAGCGTTACGTTTGGGAAGATGGGGCAGAACACAAAGTGGGCGGCTGGTCGCTTATGGCGGCGGCAGATTTTGCCAAAGATGTTGAGGAAGTAACGTGGGCTTGCGGTGATCTTCCCCAAAGTGCCTATGCGAATGCACATTTGCGATGCGCCCCTGCCCCGCTGAATGTGCGCCGCGCGGCGCATTTGGCCGAGATTGCCTATGCCCGCTGGAAACGCGGCGATGTGGACGACCCTGCCACCCTTATGCCCATCTACCCGCCCGAAAATTAAACATGGATGAACGGGATGAACGGGATGAACGCGCAGATTAGCCGAATGACGCTGGATGACTTGCCTGAGGTCATCGAGATTGATCGCGTCTCGTTCCCATCACCCTGGCCAATGGATGCTTACGCGCAGGAACTGGACAACGACAAGGCGTTCTTTTTTGTGGCGCGGCTGACCGAGCCGCCGCACACGCTTGTGGGGCACGGCGGCATGTGGATGTTTTACGACGAGGCCAACATCTCAAACATCGCCACGCACCCCAATTGGCGCAGGCGCGGCGTTGGCGATTTGCTGGTGCGGCATTTGGTGGCACAGGCGCAGGCCCTAAGCGCCATCTTAATTACGCTGGAGGTGCGGGCCAGCAACGCCGCCGCGCAACGCGTGTACGCCCGGCTTGGGTTTGACGAAGTTGGCCGCCGCAAACGGTATTATCACGATGGCGAAGACGCAATCCTTATGACCAAACATCTGGGAATTAAGAATGAGCCGCCAGGTGAATAGCGCCGGCCTATTTTGCAAACTGTTTGCAAATGGCGGGCTGTTTGAGATAAAGGATAAAGTTATCCAGTTTCAAATCTATCGTGCGCAGGCCGCCCACATCAATCCCAATGCTAACCAGACGAGGTTCGGCGGCCCTCCAGTTTTGCTTTTTTGCCGTATCTTGCGCCCAGGCATAAATATCTGGCGTAACCATCGTCACCCAGCCTTGCGAGGCGGCCTCGGCGGTTTTGCGCTTTTCATTTTCGGTCAGCGGCAAAATGCCGTTGGCCGCCGAATACATTTCGCCGCTTTTGCCGCCGCCAAAATCTACCCGCACAATCAGCGTGGGGCGCAATGTGCTGCTGTATGAAATTGACGCGCGGGTTTCGGTGGAAAGCGCAAAGGGCGCCGGAAGAAGCCACATATCCAGACGGTCGCTTTTTGTTTCCTGCTCAAATTTGAACTTAAGAGATTCATATTTGTTTCCATCAAAAAGCTGGGGGCCAGTTTCAATTGCCCGTGTCAGGTTTACTTTTTTGTTTTGGATATTTTCCTGGGTCAATTGAGGCTCAGTGGCATTATCAAAATTCTGAATGACCGAGACGAAATACGATTCAACGCAAAGATCAGCAATGGGCGGTGCCTTTTCCGGGGCGCAGGCCTTGCCCTCCCAAATTGTGATGTCGTCCATGTTAAGATCAAACTCGGCGCGGTTAAAGCTCACGCCAACGGCAATCAGTTTGGCGCCATCGGTGGGCTGGCCGGTGGTGATGAGCCAGCGATACGCCTGGGCGTAGATGTCCTCGCTGCCTTGCACATTCCACAACCGATTCGCGGTGAGAATGAGGCCAAAGGCTGAGGGCGTTTGCGGCGCAAGATGAAAAAACTTGAGCAAGCCCGTTTTGGAGCGGACAACGGCAGACAGCCCGGTTTCCATGTTTGTGGCGCTGCGCAGCGCGGCGGTGAGATGGGTTTCCCGATCCAGCGGCACATTCACTTTGAGCATGAAATCCGCGTTGGTGAGCGCGCCATCCGCAAATTTGCCGCTAATTTGCTCAAACCAGTGGCCCGAAAGCGCGGGCGGGGAATCTGCGATGACGCGGTAGGCGTTGGGCGCGCGCTTCAATTCATCGTTCCACGGATCAAGAACAGGCTGCGTGCGCGATTCAAAATCCTCGGTCAACACTGCTTCCAGCAACCCGCAATTGGCGGCGTATAAATTTTTCAACCCAGTGAGGTTGCGTTGGCCAAACCCGGCCACGATCAACGCGCACGAAAGAAAGAGCGCCGCTCCGGCCATCACCGCCCGCCGGCCCGGCATATTGAAATTCTGTGACATTTGCTTTGCCGCGATTATGCCCCATTTGGAGTTGGAGGGGCAGCGCGCAAAGCGCAAGACACCGGCCATTCATAATTTATGACAAATTTATGACAATGATGGTCATTCACCTGAGAATTAGCTTTACGTGTTGTGCTTTGCGTTTTTATGTGGTATATAATCCGCCCGTAATCAATAAATATACACGTTATTTTCAGGAACGCGCATAACGTAAGTTAGCGTGGGCGATAGCTTCGCTCACGCCCTATTTTGTTATATCAAGGCCTAATCAGATATGGAACTGAGAGATTTTAAAGCCCTTCGTATTTCGCTCGCCTCGCCCGACCAGATTCGCTCTTGGTCATACGGCGAAGTCACCAAACCGGAAACCATCAACTACCGCCGCTTGCGCGCGGAAAAAGACGGCTTGTTTGACGAGGCCATCTTTGGGCCGACGCGAGACTTTCAGTGTTATTGCGGCAAATACAAAAACGTCCGGTATCGCGGGATCATTTGCGATAAGTGCGGCGTGGAAGTGACCAAGGCCTCTGTGCGCCGCGAGCGCATGGGCCACATCAATTTGGCCGCGCCAGTGGCGCATGTTTGGTATACCCGCCGTGTGCCATCATTTTTGGGTACGCTGCTGGATATTACCCGGCGCAACCTTGACCGCGTTCTCTATTTCGCGCAATACATCGTCACGTATGTGGATGAGGATTCGCGCCAGAAAGCCATCAAACGGCTGCAAGAGGAATATGAGCGCCGGATTGCCGACCTGGAAGCCAAGACCCGCGCCCAGGAAGAAAGCGCCAGCGGCAAAACGCTCAAGCAACTGGTCAAGCAGCAGCAAATGCTGGAAGAGACCATTGACAAGTATCAGCAGCAACTGGAGGGCGAGACCGAGCCGGTAATGAAGGCTGCCCAAAAACTGCAAAAGGAAATTGACCTCAAGCAGGGCCGCGCCATTCGTGTTCCCATCACCTTTGAGCCAACCGGCGAAGTGATTGCCAACGAGGGCGACACGATCAGCCCGGCGCACCTCACCGCCCTTAAGCGCGTGGTGAAGGAAAAGCTCAACCAGATCGAGAGCAAGATCAACGAAGAGCGCGATATTAACGTGGGCAAGATCAAGGGCGAGATTGAATTGCTGCAAAGCAAGGTGGACGATGAAACCCGCGTGGTTTCCGAGCGCCTTGCGCAAGAGATTGAGACCATCAATCAGCGCTACGCCCAAGACCGCGAAGACCTGCAATCGCTGGCCGTGATTCAGTTTTTGACCGAAGCGCGGATGCGCGAGATGAAGATGAAGTTCGGCCAGGTGTTCAAAGCCGACATGGGCGCTGAAGCATTTTATGAAATCCTGCGCCGGATGGATCTTGACCAACTGAGCAAGGAACTCTGGCGCGAAGTGCGCCACTCGCTGAGCAAGGTCAAGAAGAAGAAGGCCATCAAACGCCTGCGCATTGTTGAGGCGTTGCGCAAGAGCAACAACCGCCCGGAGTGGATGATCATGACCGTTCTGCCGGTCATTCCGCCGGAACTGCGCCCAATGGTGCAGTTGGATGGCGGCCGCTTCGCCACCTCCGACCTGAACGACCTGTATCGCCGCGTGATTAACCGCAACAACCGCCTGAAGCGTTTGTTGGAGCTGGGCGCGCCAGATGTGATTGTGCGCAACGAAAAGCGCATGTTGCAAGAGGCGGTAGACAGCCTGATTGACAACTCGCAGCGCGGCAAGGCGCTCAGCCGCCGCGGACGCCGCGAGCTAAAGTCGCTCAGCGACATGCTCAAGGGCAAGAAGGGCCGCTTCCGCCGCAACCTGCTGGGCAAGCGCGTAGACTACTCTGGCCGTTCGGTCATCGTGGTCGGGCCAAAACTCAAGCTCAACCAGTGCGGCCTTCCCAAAACGATGGCGCTTGAACTGTTCAAGCCGTTCGTGATCCAGAAACTCATTGAGTTGAACCACGCCAGCAATGTGAAGAGCGCCAAGCGTGTGATTGAAAAAGAGCGCCCAGAGGTGTATGAGGTGCTGGAGGATGTGATCAAGACGCGCCCCGTTTTGCTCAACCGCGCCCCCACCCTGCACCGCCTCGGCATTCAGGCCTTTGAGCCGATTCTGGTGGAAGGCAAAGCCATTCAGCTTCACCCGCTGGTGTGCCAGGCCTTTAACGCCGACTTTGACGGCGACCAGATGGCCGTGCATGTGCCGCTGGCCCGCCGCGCGGTAGAAGAGTGCCGCCGCTTGATGATCTCGACCGGCAACCTGCTCAAGCCAAGCGATGGCGAACCTATCGTCTCGCCGCAAAAAGACATGGTGCTGGGCGTGTATTACCTCACGCTGGACCCAGGCGAGTTTGGCAAAAAGGTGAAGGGAGCCGGGCGCGTGTTTGGCAATTTGAATGAGGTGGAGATGGCCTATGGTCTCGACCAGGTCCACATCCACGCCAAAGTAAAGCTGCTGGTAGACACCTACTTTGACGAGAAGGGTGTGCGCTTTGCAGATGGGCTGCCGCGCAACACGATTATTGAAACGACCATTGGCCGCGCCCTCTTTAACCGAATTGTGCCAAAAGAAATGCGCTTTGCCAACAAGATGCTGGACAAGGGCGGCGTGCAAAAGTTCGTGGGGCAAACCTTCCAGGTGCTTGGCCCGGAACGCCACGATGAAGCCATCCGCTTTGTGGATGACATCAAAGACATTGGCTTCAAATACGCCACCAAATCCGGCGTGTCCATCGCCATTTCAGACATCAGCGTGCCAGAATCCAAGGGCGAGATTCTGGGCGATGCCGACCAGAAAGTTGTGCAGATTGAGCGCCAATACCGGCGCGGGTTGATGACCGAGGACGAGCGCGAGACGCGCACGATTGAAATTTGGGACAGCGCCAAAAACCAACTGGCCGATGTGGTGAAGAAGAGCATGGATCCGTTGGGCAACCTGAGCGTGATGGCTATTTCTGGCGCCACAAAAGGCGGCTTCGGCACGCTGACCCAGTTGGCCGGTATGCGCGGGATGATGGCCGACCCATCGGGCCGCATTATCGCCCTGCCCATTCGCTCCAACTTCCGCGAGGGGCTGGACGCAATTGAGTTCTTCATCAGCACGCACGGCCAGCGCAAAGGTCTGGCAGACACCGCCATGCGCACAGCAGACGCGGGGTATCTCACCCGCCGTTTGGTGGATGTGGCTCAGGATGTCATTGTCAACACAAATGACTGCGGCACGACCGGGGGCATTTGGCTGCGCGCTGGCGATGACGTGGGCGGACAAAAATACCGCGAGCGCGTGTTTGGCCGCGTGGCGCAAAACGACATTCTTAACCCGGCCACCGGCGAAGTGATTGTGCCGCGCGGGGGCATGATTAACGAGGCCGAGGTAGAGGCCATCGAGAAAGCCAAAGTGACCGAGGCATTTGTGCGCTCGCCGCTCACCTGCGAGAACAAACATGGCGTGTGCCAGTTGTGCTACGGGCGCGACCTGGCGCGTGGCCGCCTCATCGCCATTGGTTCAGCGGTCGGCATCATCGCCGCGCAGTCCATCGGCGAGCCAGGCACGCAGCTTACCCTGCGCACCTTCCACACCGGCGGCGTCGCCAGCGGCGGAGACATTACACAAGGTTTGCCGCGCGTAGAAGAACTGGTGGAAGCGCGCAAGAAGCCCAAGGCCGAGTCGGTCATGTCGGACATCAACGGCAAAGTGCATATTGACCGGCTGGAGGGCGGCATCCGCCGCATCACCGTGACCGATAGCCAGGTGCAGGCCGATGAATATCAGATTCCGGGCAACTGGTCGCTCAAAATCAAAGACGGCCAGGATATCAAAGATAAAGAAGTGCTGGCAGTGCGCGGTGACCAGGAATTGCGCGCAGAAAAAGGCGGGCGTATTTCGGTAGATGGCCTCTCGATCAAAGTAATTTACGAGAAGAAAGAGGAGATGGAGTACGAGGTTCCGCCAGCCGCGCGCCTGCTGTGCAGCGAGGGCCAGCGCGTGACGGCGGGCGACCCGCTGACCGAAGGGACGAAGAACCCGCACATGCTGCTCAAAGTGCTGGGGCGCGATGCGGCGCAGAACTATCTGCTCAACGAAGTCCAAAAGGTGTATCGCTCACAGGGCGTGAACATCAGCGACAAGCACTTCGAGATCATCATCCGCAAGATGACCGACCGCGTGCAGGTGACCGGCGTGGGCGATTCGCACTACCTGCCCGGCGATCTGATCAAGCGGCTGGAGTTCTCGGAGGTCAATGAGAATCTGATCGCCGAAGGCAAACGCCCGGCGGTTGGCTCGCCCGTCCTTTTGGGCATCTCCAAGGCCGCGCTGGCTACCGATTCGTTCCTGTCATCGTCCTCGTTCCAGCACACCATCCGCGTGCTGGCGCAGGCGGCCATTGAGGGCAAGCGCGATGACCTGCTTGGGCTAAAGGAGAACGTGATCCTCGGCAAGCTCATCCCGGCGGGCACAGCTTACCGCGGCGAGGGCATCACCGAGTTCGAGGGTATGACGCTGGCCAGCGCCGAGCCGCAACTGCCACGCCAGACCTTCACACAGCAAGCCGAGATGGCGCTGCTGGGCGTTGGGCCAGATGGCGAGCTGCTCGTGCCGCAAAAGGATTTGCTGCCTTCAACCATCGAGGAGTTCCTGCGCGGCGATTCTCTGGCCAGCGACGGTTTGCCCGCCGCAGAACCGCCAGCGGAAGAGTAAATCTATTGAGTATTGGATAAGATTGAGCGAGATCACCAATACCCAACATCCAAATAAAAAAAGGTCACCTGCGCAGGTGACCTTTTTTTATTTCACGAACAAAGACTGTTCTTTAGCTTTTGCCAGTAGCCGCCCATCATTTTGAGTTCCCTTTCCAATCATCGGAAGCATCCATCCATCTTGCGCCATCGCCAGATCGCCAGATGTGGAAGCAGTGATGGGCAAATACTTTGACACAAATTGCAAAGAAAAAGAGTGGCCCACGCCCGCCCAACACCCATCCACCAGAGCAAAAGTTTGGGCAGAGGTGGAAAAGGCGATTGCCACCCAACCATCTCTCTAAAAATCGGGCAACCGCGTGGGCACTTTCTTTAGCACCCACGCGGCGGCCAGTTCTGGCACTTCTCTCCGCGCGGGCGATGGAATCACAACCGCTTTAACGTTGGTGTATTCCGCCGAAATCAGTTCACTATCTATGCTCCACCCGTGTTTGGCGGCAGCCTGATTGATGCGCTTCAAGGCTGCGCCAATCGCGCTGTCTGGCACGGGGGTGGTTTCAATCTGGCGGCGCATTTTCTCCAACCCATTCGCCGCGCCATCTGCTTTGGGGATGGGTTGTTCAATGAGCCACTCCGTGATGGTGGTTGTGGCGTTGACCGGCACATGCGCCATCACCGCACGGGTTTGGCCCAGCGTGTGAACCGTGACACATGGCGCACACAACAAAACGGAGGCGTTGCGTATTTCCGGCGCGGTCTCCTCGCGCGAGACAAGCCCGCCCAGGCGCCGCGTGATGCGTTTTGGCAAATTGATGTTCGCGGTAACACCCGCGCCCCACTCGGTATTTGTCGCGCGCTCGTCACTCAACGCAGCCGGTAAATCAACAAATTCATCGCTCAACAAAAACGCGCTGTTTTGCAAATCGCCAATCTGGGCAATCACGTGTTCGTAAGGCGCATTCCAGGTGATGGAACCGCGCCGGGCATTTGCGCCGTCCAAGGCGGGAATATCCGCGAGGGGCGGTCGCTCTGCCGAGGCCACATCACCCAAAAAGCCAAAAACCCAGCCGTTTTTTTCAACGGTCGGATACGAATCTACACGCGCCTTTTTGGGCACCGGCACGCCCTGCGCGTTGGCCGGGATCCGCACGCAGGCGCCATCGGTTGCAAACTCCCAGCCATGATACGGGCACACCACGCAATCGCCCGTCATCCAGCCATCGCTCAGCGCCCCGCCACGATGCACGCATAAATCACTCAATACTTGCGCTGCGCCGTTGGTTGTGCGATACAAAACAAACTCTTGTTGAAGCGCGGTTACGCGCAAAGGCTTTTGCCCCACCCGCGCAGATGCGGCCAGCGGCCACCAGAAATTCATAAACATGATGAAGTCAATTACGAATTAAGAATTAAGAAACGGCTGCCAGAAAGGGCGAGGGGATTTCCACGTCGTCGGCTTGTTTGCCACGCGGGTATAAGCCCCAGCCTTTCTCAAACGCGGCGCGGCGGTCCCGGCGATACGCCACCTGGAGCGCGTCACTTTTCACATGCAGCTCCGCGCCAATATCAAACGGCAAAATCTCCGGGCGCTGGGCCTCCACAATCACCCGATCCTGCTCAAAAATTTTGATCACGCGCTGGTGCGCGTTGCGGTTAGCCCAGCCGCCGGTGAAGAAACTGCGAAGCGCAATATATTTGCTCACCGTGCGCATATCGTTCACCGGCACATGCGCGTTAAACACCAACAATTGTCCAAACGGCAAATTCACTTCCAAAATAGACAAATTGGGCATCCAATACCCGGCGCGGGTTTTAACCAAGGTGTCGCGTTTTTTGCTGCTATATGCGCGGCTCCACAACCCTTTGGATGGCGTGGGTTTGAGAAATATCGTGGCAATGCCGCTGCCCGGCGTAACGGCGATGTCGTAATCAGGAATCTCCGGCTCATCGGGATTCCCAAACGCGCCGCCATGCACAAACGGGGCGTGCGCAGCATCCATGCCATTCTCAAGGGCACGGGCGTAATGCACTTTCCACGGAAAATCGCCTTGAATGCGACCATATTTCAAGTTGGGGTCTTCCAAATAAGGCAAATCGGGGATGGGCATCCGCCCGGCTTCGGGCAGGTCGCCCAGAAAAACAAAAAACCAGCCATATCGCTCTTTGACCGGATACGCCAATGCGCGGCCAGAACCATCGGGCGCATAACGCTGACCATTTTCCGCCACCAGCACGCCGCCCTCTGCGCGGGCATTGCCCAGCGGCTGTTTGGTGATGAGGTCCTGATCGCGCATAAACGCGCCCTGCCCGTTGGCCATCCGCCAGGCCCAAAACTGCTTGCCCATGATCTCCAGCCGCGTGGGTCGCTGTTTTACCTCGTTGCTAAAGGCGATGGCATACCAGAAATTTTTTAGCATATTTATCCTTTTTATTTATCCCTTTTCATGGCTGCAATAAAAAACAAAATCTTGGAATCTGATTTATCGGCGAGTTAAAGCTGCTCTCTTTTCGAGGCCATGAAATTGTCCTGATATGATTACACAAACATTATACATAGATTCGAGTTTAAGAGCAAAAAACTATTCAGGAGATTTCATGTTTCGATCTAAATCTGGGGGCGCAGGTTCGCCAAAAGCGGCCGGGAACGGCGCATTGGCCTTTGTCTTTATCACCATCTTCATAGACATGCTGGGCGTTGGCATTCTTATACCCGTCACGGCTTATATTGTGCGCCAATACAGCACAGATGCCTTCACCGTTGGGCTGCTCACGGTTTCATATTCATTCTTTCAATTCTTTGCCTCGCCATTGCTGGGGCAAATTTCCGACCGATACGGCCGCCGCCCCGTGCTTTTACTAAGCCTGTTCGGAACAGCCATCGGCTATTTTGTGTTTGGCGTGGGCGGCGCGTTGTGGGTGCTGTTTGCGGCCAGAATCATCGATGGCATCACGGGTGGAAACATTTCAATCGCCCAGGCATATATTGCCGATGTCACCCCACCACAAGAGCGCAGCAAAGCGTTTGGGCTGATTGGGGCCGCCTTTAGCCTGGGCTTCATCATCGGCCCGGCGCTGGGCGGCGTGCTAAGCAACATCAGCCTTTCTGCGCCTGCTTTTTTTGCGGGGTTTTTGGCCTTGTTCAACGTGGTTCTGGGATATTTCATGTTGCCAGAGTCGCTTCCGCCGGAAAAGCGGACGACTGCGCCGCTTAACATCGCCAACGTCAACCCCATCACCGGCATTTTGGATGTGATGCGCAAACCCGTTTTGCCCATTTTGCTGCTGGCTGTTTTTGCGTATAACTTTGCCTTTGCCGGCTTGCAAAGCAATTTCTCGCTTTACACGCTGGAGCGGTTCCAGTGGTCGCCAAACCAAAACGCGCTCCTGTTCAGCGTCATCGGCTTGGTGGGCATTGTGATGCAAGGCTTTCTGGTGCGCCGTCTCATCCCCATTTTTGGTGACCGCCGCCTGGCAACCGTTGGGCTGGGGCTGATGGCATTGAGTTTCTTTGGCGTGGCGTTCATTCCCGAAGGATGGATGTTGTTTTTGGTGTGCATCGTGATGGCGGTGGGTAGCGGTTTATCCACCCCCACCCTCACCGGCATGATCTCAAACAGCGTTTCTCCGCGTGAGCAAGGCTCAATTCTGGGCGTCACGCAATCGGTGAACTCGCTCACCCGCATTTTTGGCCCGCTCTGGGCTGGCTTTGCGTTTGACGCGCTTGGAATGCCCTCGCCATACTGGAGCGGCGCGTTATTCATTTTGCTGGCTCTGGGGCTGGTGATGGCTTACAGAAATGCCACGCGTTCGCCCGATCCAAAACCGGCCAGCGCGTAAAGGCGCTACAAGTTCCAAACAAAAAGCGCGAAGAACCAAATGTGTCTTCGCGCTTTTTTCTTTTTCGGGCGTGTCTGCCCAGTTTTACAATCGGGACACAATGAAATTTCTTGAGCTAAAAGACATCTCGGAGCGACACATTGATTTGGTCAACCCAACCTCGCCAGAGAAAATTTTGGCGGCGGGGCGCGTGGCGGGCATGGCTCCCGGCCAGCGCGTGATTGACTTTGGCTGCGGGTATGCCGCGCCGCTGGCGCTTTGGGCGCAGGCGTATGGCATCGCGGGCGTGGGCATAGACATCCGCCCGGCTGCGTGCGAACGCGCGCGGCAAAACCTGGCCAACAAAGATTTGAGCAGGCAAATTGAGATCGTGTGCGCTTCTGGCGCGGCCTATGTTTTTGAACCAAACACGTTTGATGTGGCGACGTGCATCGGCGCCTCTTTCATCTGGCCGAATGGTTTTTCGGGTGCGGTTCGCGCCATGAAAAGCGCCATCAAACCCAACGGGCGCTTAATTGTTGGCGAGGTGTTCTGGAACGACCCGCGCCTTGTTCCGCCAGACATTTTGGCGCGCGAGGCCGCCATCTACCCAGAGACCGAGATTTACGCCAAAGCCCGCGAGGCTGGCTGCGAAATAATTTACGCGCTGCATTCCAATCAGGACGATTGGGATCATTACGTGGTCGAAAATTGGCGCGGGCTTTCGGACTGGCTGGACGAAAACCCGCATCACCCAGATTACGCGCAGGTTTTGGCGCACATGCGCGAAAACCAGGATAATTACGCCGCCTACGAACGCCAGCACTTGGGCTGGGCGTTGTATATTCTGAAACAATCGAGGTGATGTATGCTGAAGTATCAGGAGTTGACCGGGCGAAAATTGGAAACCCTCAAACAGAAAAAAGTATTCACTATTTTGGATGTATCAAATCGCGTCATCATCTTTCGACCAGAATCTGGCAAACAAATAGAGCGCCAAGAACCCATTGAGCGAATAGACTTCTTGATTGCCAAAAAGAAAAGGCTGGGGCATTTAGATGTATCAGATGTGAGAGACGCATACCCCGAAAGCAGAAACACCTCGTATCTGGCCGCCATCGTTCATGCGCTTACCGAGAAAGGCTAACCCATGCCCTACAACCCAAAACTAAACGAGCGCATCCGCGCAGAGCTGGCCGGAACGCCAAACTTGGTTGAGAAGAAAATGTTTGGCGGCGTGGGCTACATGCTAAACGGGAACATGTGCTGCGGCATTTTGGGCGATGAATTCATCGCGCGGTTTGAGCCAGCCAAAACCACCGAGATGCTGGCCAAACCGCACACGCGGGTGTTTGCCGCGCGCAATGGCCGCCCCATGTCTGGCTGGGTCATGGTTCATGCCGATGGCTTGCCAACCAAAGCGCAGCTTGCCAAATGGGTCAAACTCAGCCTGGCCTACGCCAGCGCATTGCCACCCAAAAACAATTAAAAATTCTTAAT
>Ga0209582_1000389_pt1 | contig 30359 bp, 23 predicted proteins | sample KloWWTmetKNB5Kit_FD_187176 | JGI IMG/M metagenome (GOLD analysis project Ga0209582, IMG submission 187176) | Active sludge microbial communities from Klosterneuburg, Austria, studying microevolution and ecology of nitrifiers - Klosterneuburg... | ecosystem: Engineered > WWTP > Aerobic digester >...
CTCAAGTGCCGGGCGGAAATGAATGGTATCCAGAAAGCCGATGCCCAAAAAAAAGATCAGTACCGTGAAAGCCGACATGCCGCTCGCACTATGCCCGACTCTTTTCCATGAAGCCAATAAATGCGGGTTTTTGCGCACATACCCAATAAAAAACAAAATGAATACTACAAACAAATAAATCAGGGCATCTGTCCACAGAATAATGGGGCTAAAGGGCATGGATGAGTGTATTCAAGAAAAGAGGAATCGCGGTAATTTTGCGCTCATGACAATGCCCCTATCATAAAGGAATGTGCATGCTTTTTGAAAATTTATCGAGGTGGTTTTGCCATTCTCTCAATACACTCAAAACTAAGGAATCAACTGAACCAGATTTTCCGGTGAATAGCTAATTCACGTTCGGAATCGGGATGATTGTCCCAGATAAATCGTTTAATTTTATGAATTTTCGGGGCAAATGGCTTCTATCTTGCTTGCAGATCCTTTGGTATATTGTCTTGAATCCAAACCGGAACGCACGTTATGTTGGCAGTGCAGATGAGTGAGGCGGTCAATGTGTCAATCATTGAGACAATTTACTTTTAAACATATGGAATCGAAACATTGCATAACGCAAACGCATATTCATCAAGAAAGCTAAGGCATATCAATAATTAGAGAAAAAATCATGACCACAAAAAACATTTTTATCATCGATTCACGCGTTGCGGATTATCAAAGCCTGATGGCGGCTTGATAGTAAACAGATCAAAGTTCTGTGCAACCCAGAAAAAAACCGCTTTCAATAAGCATAAGCAATTAATAACATACTTTTTATAGACGAGAGATTATATGGCCATAATACAATACAAGGAAGCGCTTCTTCCGAACCACTCCTAGGTACGATTAACAACGACACCATTTATGGTGCTGGCGGAAGTGATACTATCGATGGTCTTGCCGGTACGGATACGGCCGTGATTTCAAGTGGCAGGGTCTTTTTTACCATTACTAATTTGAGTGGCGCGGTACGTGTCACCGAGAATGGATTGGCTGCTTTCCCTTATAAATACACCACAGTTCGGTTGCTGAATGTAGAAAAAGTACAATTTTCAGATTCAACTTCCACGTTATCTTTCACGACTAACCACATTATTTTTGGAACCAATTCTTATTCCGAAAACATTCCAGGTACGGCTGGTGACGACATAATTGATGGCAATGGAGGGTATGACTTCATTGATGGCGGTGCAGGAACGGACACAGCAGTTTTCTTCGGTAACCGCAGTGATTTCAATATTACCAATTTAAGTGGTGCGATACGTGTTACCGGACTGAGCACTGCACCAGTGGAATATCGTGGGTTTACGGTAAAATTAGTTAATACGGAGAAAGTAGAGTTTGCAGATTTGTTACCTACAACGCTCGCGAATACGACTAACCACATTATTTTTGGAACCAATTCTTATTCCGAAAACATTCCAGGTACGGCTGGTAACGACATAATTGATGGCAATGGAGGATATGACTTCATTGATGGTGGTGCAGGTTCGGACACAGCCGTTTTCTTTGGTAATAGCAGTGACTTCAGTGTAACCAATTTAAATGGTGTGGTACATGTCACCGGACTCAATACGGCGCCACCTTCTTACACGGGTTATACGACGCAACTAACGAATGTTGAGAACATACAGTTTATTGATTCAATTGTCTCAACAGCAGTTGATCTTGATTTTTTTATTAATACAAATGACCCAAATAGCGAAATACGTGTTACTCAAGGAAGTTTTCTAGTAATAAATGGAAGTGATTTGCATGGTAGCGGTCTTGACGCTTCGGCAATAGACCTTGGTTTAACCGCTGGAACTAGTGTATATTCTTTCTCCTCCGGCAAGGTTGTTGGTGCTTTTTCTGGATACAACGACACGCTTTCTCCGGGTCTTCCTACCACGGGGCCAAAAACTTTTGGAAATTACGTAACTGCAGAATATTTTTTCAGTGAAATTGGACATCCAATATACGTTACCTATGCGCATTTGACGCAATCAACTGCTGATTTCTGGGTTGATGCCATCGTTGCAGCAGGTGGATCAGTAAGCATATCTAATAAAGAGAAAATCGGCGAAGTAGCAGGAGATGCTGAAACTCCTTATCCCGTTCATCTGCATTTGAGTTTTGCGACAACCTATGGGAACTATTCCTTTCCTAACGCTATTGCCATCGCTTCCGCAGGAAACGAAAATGCTTCCCTTCTTTCAATGTTATCCATTGATGAACAGAATCTGAGCACGATTAAGGAAAATGACTATATTACTGGAACACCTATCAGTACAGTTAATGTTATTACTGGAAAAGTAAGCAATGACAATTTGATTGGTACGATCGGTATTGATCACATTTATGGTTTAGCTGGTAACGATACGCTTAATGGAGCTGGCGGCGCAGATACCTTAATAGGTGGATTAAATAATGATACTTATATAGTTGGCAATGTGGGTGATATCGTCATTGAGAATCTGAATGAGGGTGCTGACGTCATTAGAAGCAACGTGGCTTACACCTTACCGGCTAATGTCGAGAATCTTACGTTGACGGGTACCTCGGTGGTCAATGGCACAGGTAATGGCCAAGCAAACAATATCACCGGAAACAATGTAAATAACCAATTGAATGGCGCGGGCGGCAATGACCGACTGCTTGGAAAAGGTGGCAAGGATACATTGACCGGTGGTGCAGGCGCAGACAAATTTTTTTTGATACGGTAACAGGTACAAATAACATCGATACCATTAGCGATTTCCTTTCCGGTACCGATAAGATTCTCCTTGATGATGACATCTTCACTGCATTGGGCATTACAGGAACCGCCGCTGGTGCAGCGCTAACAGCGGGCAAGTTTCATGCCGGGGCATCCGCGCTGGATACGCTTGACAGGATTATCTACAATCCAGCGACAGGGGCACTTTTTTACGATGCCAATGGTTCGGTCAGTGGGCAAAATGTGCAGATTGCGCTGATTGGAACAACTACACATCCAGTATTATCTGCCGCAGATTTTCAGGTTATCGCATAACGATCTGGCGAATGCAGAGGATTGCCGTGATGAGATTTTAGTGTGGCTAAGAAAAGTCTGCATTGTTGCTAAAACAAACCGATCAAGGTACTGATTTCATTGACTTGATCGGTTCTAATAGGCCGCATAAAAACTATCGGTGTTGTCACCGGTGTTAAAAAAACAGATTCAGAAATGTTCATTCCGCTCAATCTTCCAAAAACCGCTTGAGCGGTTTTCCACCTTCGCGACCTACGGCGGGGATTTCGATAAAACGATCGGCGGCATTGCCGAATAATCCAACGCTTGTTTGTGTTTCATCGCCAGGATGGCCGTTGGGTATGAAAATTTGCGGATGATCAAAAGGTGCCTGACGTTTGTGTACGCGTTCGTCGGTTAATGTATGCAGCCAGGCTTCCAGATCGTCTTTTTCCGACTCGCTATTGAGCAGCACGTTGAGCGGCATGATGACTGAGCCGTCGAGTTGAGTCAGCTCAGCAAAATTTCCACCGCGGCTGTATAAATCCAATACATCTCGCAGTTTGGCTACCCCGCCATTGTGAAAATAAGGAGCGGTCAGTGCCACATTGCGCAATCCCGGTACCTTGAAGAATCCATCGGCTACGATGGGGCAGGGTTCGTTATTCGGGCAATTGGGAGCCGCCATTGCGCGCGTGTATGACAATGGCTGACCGAAAGGATCATTGCCGCCTAGCGCAATATCTTCCGCACTGGGCCGGATACCGATATTGTTATATCCGCGGTCAAATGCCTGGCCATCACGGATGCGGGTAGGGCTGGCTTTGACTCGGGTGACTGACGCGCCGGTCAATTCCGCACCTTCATGGCAATTGATGCAACGCCCCCGCGTCTGACTGCGGAACAGATCTACGCCGCGAATGGCGGCGGCACTGATGGCTGTGTTGTCGCCTTCCATGAATCGATCATACGGCGTGTCGTCGGCCACCAGTGTGGCCATATATAACTGGGTTGCGAGTCCGAAAAACAACGAGAAATTGTATTCCATCTGACTGAATTCACGATTGGCGTGATTGCCATGACGTTTCTCATCAATTATTTGAGTATTGCCGTCATCTAACACTCGAATACGCTTGGAAGCCTGCCACCATTCAGGTTGGAAGGCAGCGCGCACCAGTTCTGCATATGATTCAGACAATCCATGTTGCGGCCAGCGACTGTACTCACTCAATACGCTATCCCGGGGGTGGATTTTTTGCCGGGCAAGCGCCCTGGCCGTGAGTAATTTTCTGCCAATGGCAGGGAATGAACGATTGGCTGCTGACATTTCCAGGGGATTGAGAGGCGGGGCCACTGCCGTCGATGCCAAGCTGGCATTGTCGATCAGTATCTGCTCACGTTGCAGTCGGGTCGCTGATAATGCGCGATAGACATGTGCGTTCGGATCGCGTGCTCCCCAGTTATTGATGCCATTAAATTCATTTTGTGCCCGGCCATCCAGAAAATTACGAAAATTGAAAACCGCATTGATCACCGATGGGGTGTTGCGTGGCTCCACTCGCCTGACATTGATTTGATCGACCTGAAAGCCATCGTTGCTCGTAATGAATTCAACATGATCGACCGGGGATCGCGGTTTGACTGATTTAAACAGCATGGAAAAAACACCCTGCGAAGAAACCACATCATTACTGTCGCGTATTGGCGTAGATGCTCTGTCCAAAGGATTGGATAACTCCCGCAAGGGGAAATCTGACATGGCGAGCTGTCGATTGGGGCCAAAATCGAAATGATGATCCGGCGCGGGTGAGCCATCGGTATGCACGCGATTAAATCCAGGATTGACCTGATTCTTCGACCGGTTGTCTGCACCGGCATTAAAATGGCAGCTGGCGCAAGCAGTGACGCCATCGCTGCCTATCTGCATATCCCAGAAAAGCGCTTTGCCGAGAACAATCGCCATCTGCTTGTTTTTGACAAATCGTTCGAGATTGGATGGCTCAGGGACTGGAATCGTTTTCAGAGAAGGCGGGCGAGCAGGATCTTCATCCGCCTGAGCACTTATTGAGACCGGCGATAGCAGGATGATGCAAATGAAAACGGTGAATGTACGAATGCCAAAAGTTGGAATGTTCATGCTCATGAAGTATTACTGACTTAAAGGGATTGAATCTGTTGATTAGATCTCCTGCCATTGCAGCAGGAGATCTGACGGATTGTTGTTATGCGCAACGCTTTAACAACGATTATGGAATTTACTCACTTGCTTTCGGTTTGACAGGACTGGTTCTCAGGTAAACCTCATAGCCGTGGCGTCCGGTATAGGCATAACAAACCGGATCAGCGACATCACAATCATTGGCAGGATAGGTTTCCAATACTTTGGGGCTGCCGCCAATGGCAATGCTGTATTGACCTGCAGGTAGTCTTACTTCGTAAGAAATGCCCGATTTTGCATGGCGATTTTTCTGATTTCCAATGTATTGCACTGTTGACCAATCAATATTGCCAGCATTGTTGTAGCGATGATCTTCACAGCTGGTATTGTCCCAGTTTCTGTAGATGGAGAGTGCGGGCACCAGCATATTTCTGGCAGTAACCATGCCACTGGTGGTTTGAAAAGCCACACCTTCCTGACGCTCCACTTTGATTTCCAGTTTGGTGGGTTCTGTCAATTCCAGGGCAATCCAGTTGGAAGTGTGGGTCCAGCCGGTGTAGGGAGGCTCGTAGGCTGGAGGTGGTTCATTCCAGCTTTTGGCGCCGACATGGCCTACTAATCCGACGCGATCATCGCCACTCATGTTGACTGACCATTCGTAGCTGATTCCACCATCGCAAACTCCCGGGGTGGATGGTTGAGGATCAGCAAAGGTAACATTACCAGCCAATACCGCTGTTGATGTGCCGACCGAGGCCAGCAGAATTCCACTCATAATTAATTTTTTTAATTGAAACTTCATGACAATTGCTCCGACGATAATGATTGATCAGAAAAACTGAGGGATTGAAAGTTGAATCAATCAACCCTCATGGCTTCTTTTTGGGTTTTAAAATTTACGTTTGATTAGAAGCGGAGGAAATAATATATATGGCGTGAAAGTAAGACAATGTGACAAATTGCCGCATGGAGCGTTGTATGCTGCTTTATGCTGGCGATATATCAGTTGGGGGATGCCTGAATGATATGCTTTGAATTGAAATGTTTGGGTACGAAACCAACTATGAATCCAGTGGCATGAGTGTCATCAGTCTTTCTGGCGCTCCTGGAAGAAAAGGGGTTGGTTTCTCGTTGACCCAATTGGCGTGACCGCTGCCGTAATAAGGCGAGAGCGGATGTCCGCTTTGTCCGCCCGGCATGTCCAGATAGCCATGTTCTTCCTGGCCGGGAGACACCGCTGAGCGTTGTGATGCGCCAAAATCGGGAGATTGAACGCGCGGCATATTATGGTCTCCGGGCAGGGGATCACTGGGCATATCCAACCAGCGCGCAATCCATGTGGGCAATTTCTGGCTGAGCGGATGCCGGATTTGCGCGGTGTTGATTGCTCCCCAGCTTTGTTCAGTGTTGTCACCTTTCTGCTGCAGTTGTTCTGCAATGCGCTGAGCGCAACGCACTAGCAGATCATCCCAATGTGCATAGGTCGCTGGCAGCAGATGCTGTGGCTTGTGTTCAAGTAATTGCCATACCAGTAATTCCGCTTGGTTTAAGCGCGGCAATTTAAAACTGGCATCGGTTTGTCTGACCTGAGCCGCAAAGCCATTTAAGGCGGTCTTCATCACTTCATAGCGATATGTTCGCACGATGCGATAAGCAATGGAGTCGGTCGATGCCTGTCCATCCCAGTCCTTGAGTGCGTTATTCAGCGCTGAAGCCCAGGATGGATTGGCTGCGGCTGAGTCAAGCGTTGCTTGCAGCAATTGATGCCAATCGGTTAATAACAGCGCGCGGTGATCCAATTGAATGGCCTGCATGTCTGCGACGGTGAACTGATCGAGTGCGAACAAGCGATCGCGAATCTGTGTGGCTCTGGCACCCAGGTCGTAACCGCCATTGCCCAGAAGCTCAAGCTGATTGCCGGAGACAGTGCGTGAATTGGCAGACCACAGCCGTTGTGAAGCAGGATTGTGGATGAGCGGATATTGAGCCGGATCCAACCAGCCTTTCCAGCCGGTATCTGCCGGTGTCCAGTCGGCGGGCAGTTGCGGATCATAATTGCCGGAGCGGGCAGGAATGCGTCCCGCCAGCGTCCAACTGATATTGCCCTGGCGGTCGCCGACGATAAAATTTTGTACCGGCATGCCTGTTTGTTGAGCTATTTTTGCCGCTTGCTCTGCAGTTTGGACGGATTCCAGTTCAATCAGTTTGAGATTGATTGCATCCGGTCGAAGGGCCGTCCAGGCTAAAGCCAATGGGGTTTTATCATGATCGTCAGCGATGATGGGACCCCATTCGGTTTCTGAAATGGTGAGCGTGACAGCCGGGGCGTTACGCACATGAATGGTTTCTTGAAAGATATCCAGCGATTTCCATCCCATGGGACTGAGATAGCGCGTATTGTCTGGTTTGTTCAGGTTGATTCGTATCCAATCAGCAAAATCGCCAAAACTATTGGTAAAGCTCCAGGCGATATGGCGGTTTGAGCCGATGATGATGGAAGGTACGCCGGGTAAGCTGATGCCGGTAATGTCGTGAGGTTCGGCAGCCGTGTCAGAGGGATAAATGAGGCGCGAGCGGAACCATAAATTTGGCACGCGCAACGTTAAATGCATGTCATTGGCCACCAGAGCAGATCCGCCGGCCAGCGCGCCAGAAACCGCAAAACTGTTGCTGCCCGGCATGCGCTCTGTTTTTGCAGGATCGTCGTTGAATAGGTGCTCGTCCAATGCCTGTAGATTAATGTCGGCGGCAGAGGGTATGTGTGGAAATTCGGAGAATTCATCCAGCAGAGGCGCATCCCAGCGACCCGCATGGGCTGTCAGGAACTGAAAAGCTGAATCGGGTAATGCGGCCCGCATGCTGGATAATCCAAGTTCGCGCTGGATGCTCGATTCATTCAACGTCAGAAACATCGCATAGATCACCAAAATGCTGTCTTCATTGCGCCATGCAACCGGCTGGGTTTGGGTCAGTAAATAAGGAAAAGGGCGCACAGTTAAAGCCTGAATACCTTGATTGACGCCCAATTGGTAAGCATCGAGTAATTGGCGTTGTTCGCTGGGAAGTTGCTTTAAGACTTCTGAGGCGCGCGCCCGCATGCGCAATGGGCGTGTTTTGCGGTCATGGGCTACAGCGCCGACGCCGAATAATTCAGCCAGTTCACCCGCCGCTTGTCTGCGCATCAGATCCATTTCAAAAAAACGCTCTTGTGCATGGACATAGCCCATCGCCATGGCCAAATCCAGCCGGTTTTGCCCTTTAAAGGTGACGCTGCCAAGCGCATCCCTTTCAACCGAAACGGGTGTGGATAATGCAGTCAAGCGTTTTTCTCCATCATATTGCGGCAGACTGCCGTGCAGCAAGAATCCTGCGGAAATGATGAATAAAACAGCGATTAATAGGCTTGTTATCAAGAAGTAGCCAGTAAAACGTACAGTAATATGCATATCTTCACTATTTGAGCGGTTGCTGGGCGTTTGACAAAAACGACGGTTTTGCAGGTGTCTTTCTGAGCATTCGATGCGTCCGATTATTCTACAGTTCCCCTTGGAGAGAAAGCACAGTCAAGGTTTCTAGCCCGCATTGCTTAAATAAAGGGGATGATTCCTTCATTGTTCGCACCATTGAACCCAGTGATTACCCATGATAATTCAATTGTAAATATTTGGAGTGTGTCATGTCTGAAGAAAGTGATTTAGAACGTACGGAAGAGGCCACGCCCCATCGTCTGCAGAAAGCGCGGGAAGAGGGGCAGGTGGTGCGTTCTCAAGAGCTGACTACCTTTGTGTTATTGATGGCAGCCGGTGCCGGTCTATTATTCATGGGTCCTGGTCTGATGGAACAACTCCTGAAAATCATGAAAGCTGGCATGCAATTGGACCGGGATTTGGCGTTTCAACCGGATTTAATGCTGAATCGATTATACGAACTCTCGTTTGAGGGCTTAATTGCCATGGGGCCAATGCTATTGTTGCTGATTATTGTTGCCTTCTGTGCGCCTATGCTGCTCAGTGGCTGGTTGGTCAGTTCAAAAGCATTGATGCCGGATTTCAATCGTATCGATCCGATTAAAGGCATAGGTAGGATTTTTTCTATGCGCAGCCTGGTCGAGCTGGCCAAAGCCATCGCCAAGGCTGTCGTAATAGGCGGCGTAGCCACATTAGTGATTTGGCAGAATAAAGATGCAGTGATGGGATTATTAATTCTTTCAATTGATACTGGCATCAATCACACCGCCGATCTTTTGTCGATGAGCTTCCTTTTGATTGTTGCTGCGATGATATTAATCGTGGCAATCGATGTGCCATTCCAGATTTGGGAACATGCGAAACAATTGCGCATGACGAAAGAAGAAATTCGTAAAGAGAGTAAAGAAAACGAAGGCGATCCGATGGTTAAAGCCCGTATTCGTGCATTGCAACGTGAGGCTGCACGGCGCCGTATGATGTCTGAAATTCCGAAAGCGGATGTGATTGTGACCAATCCGACGCATTACGCAGTGGCATTACGCTACAAAAGTGAATCCATGCGCGCACCTACGGTGGTTGCAAAAGGCGTGCATCTTCTGGCTGCCCGTATTCGGGAAGTGGCTGAGGAACATCGAATCCCCATTCTTGAAGCGCCTCCATTAGCGCGGGCATTGTATTACCACGTCGAGTTGGAGAGCGAGATCCCTGAAAAACTCTACGCGGCTGTTGCTGAAGTGCTGGCCTATGTCTTCCAACTGAAGCGCTATAAGGAGTATGGAGGGGAAGCTCCGAAACCACCTGTTGATGTTTCGGTTCCCGATGGACTCGATCAAGCAAAACATGCGGTTTAAACAGTGACAAGTTCACACAATGACTGGTTGATTAATTTTGTCTGCAACACTTTTTAAGTACAAATATTATGAGTAACGCATTGACATCAATGCCTTTAGCAGGCACGAATCATCTCAGGGCGCTTGCCGGTCCGATACTGATCATCATGATTCTGTCCATGATGGTGTTGCCATTACCGCCCTTCATATTGGATTTTTTGTTTACCTTCAATATCGCGGTATCCATTATCGTATTAATGGTGAGCCTCTACACCAAGAATCCCCTTGAATTTGCAGTGTTCCCTACGGTTCTGCTGATTACTACCTTATTAAGATTGTCACTCAATATTGCTTCTACCCGGGTGGTTTTGCTGGAAGGACATACCGGTCCTGATGCTGCCGGTAAGGTTATCGAGGCTTTTGGTCACTTCCTGGTGGGGGGCAATTATGCGGTTGGGTTGATCGTTTTTATTATCCTGGTGATTATCAATTTTGTGGTGATTACCAAGGGCGCCGGGCGTATTGCGGAGGTGAGCGCACGCTTTACCTTGGATGCCATGCCCGGCAAGCAAATGGCGATAGATGCGGATTTGAATGCGGGTTTGATTGGCGAGGATGAGGCTCGCAAACGCAGAGCGGTCATTTCTCAGGAAGCTGATTTCTTTGGATCAATGGATGGTGCCAGTAAGTTTGTGCGCGGTGACGCGATTGCCGGCATTTTGATCATGCTTATCACCATTATCGGTGGATTAATTGTCGGCGTAATGCAGCACGACCTGGAATTAGGCGCGGCAGCCAAGAATTACACCATGTTGACCATTGGCGATGGCTTGGTCGGGCAAATTCCTGCATTGATTATTTCAACGGCAGCGGGCTTGGTGGTCAGCCGGGTAACTACCGATGAAGACTTGGGTGAACAAGTATTAAGTCAGTTGTTTAACCAGCCTCAAATATTGGTGATTACAGCGGGCATTCTGGGCATTATGGGATTGATTCCCGGCATGCCGAATTTTGTCTTCTTGTTGATTGCTTCTATTTTGGGAGCGATTGCTTATTACAAAATTAAACATACGACGACTCAATTGCCTGTCTCGGTTGCGCCAGAAGTGCCTTCCATAGAGAAGATAGATGCCAGTTGGGATGATGTGCTGCCCATCGATACGTTAGGTTTGGAAGTGGGCTACCGACTGATTCCATTGGTCGATAAAGCCCAGCAGGGTGATTTGTTAAAAAGGATTAATGGCATACGTAGAAAATTTGCGCAGGAGATTGGTTTCCTGCCTCCTGTGGTGCACATTCGGGATAATTTGGAATTACGCCCCAATGCGTATCGCATTACGCTGAAAGGCTCCGTCATCGGACAAGGAGAATCCTATTCCGGAATGTATCTGGCGATCAACCCGGGACGAGTCACTATGCAGTTGCCCGGAACGGTGACCAGTGACCCTGCCTTTGGTTTACCGGCCATCTGGATAGAAACCGTTTTGCGTGAGCAAGCGCAAACGACTGGCTATACCGTCGTCGATGCGAGTACCGTGGTAACAACGCATATTAATCATCTGATTCACTCTCATGCGGCTGAGTTATTGGGCCGGCAAGAATTACAAAAACTCTTGGATCATCTGGGTACGCAAACACCCAAACTGATTGAAGATCTGGTGCCTAAATTATTGCCTTTATCGACAGTACAGAAAGTATTGCACAACTTGTTGGAAGAGAATGTGCACATACGAGACATGCGCACCATCATCGAGGTGTTAACTGAGCATGCGCCACAGACACAAGATGCTACCGAATTGACCGCGATTGTGAGAAGCGCGCTGGGTCGTGCCATCGTCGAACAATACTATCCGGCAGATTCAGAACTACAAGTGATGAGTCTGCATCATGAATTGGAAAATATCCTGATCCAGGTCATGCAAACCGGTGGCGCGCAGGGTACCGGAATAGAACCCGGGCTGGCAGATACATTATTAAAAGAGGCGCGCAGCGCAGCGCAGCAGCAAGAGAAGTTAGGTTTACCCGTTGTATTGTTAGTCCCCGGCGCAATTCGCTTTTTATTAGCAAAATTTTTGCGCCGTGCATTACCGCAGTTAAGAGTGCTTTCCCATTCCGAAATTCCAGATTCAAGAAAAATTAAAATCACTTCCATGATTGGGGGTAACAAATGAAAGTAAAAAGATATATCGCTTCCACTTCAAGAGATGCATTACGCCAGGTCAAAGAAGAGCTGGGTGCTGATGCAGTCATATTGTCCAACAAAAAAACCAGGGACGGCGTTGAGATCATGGCATTGGCTGATGCTGAGATGTCAGGTTTGGCGCAATCGTCATCACCCGCGACTAAGGCTAGGAGTGAAACCAGTCATGCACCGAAAGTGGCAGATTCCTACGCAAAAGCATTACCAGTAGCGAATGAGCCGACCGAAGCCAAGAAAACAGCGAATGAGGCCATGTCGGTTGCATTGGCGCATGACATTATTGCTGAGATACAAGCCATGAAAAGTACGCTGGAAGATCAATTGGCGACGGTTGCATGGGGAAACTTTACCCAGCGCAGGCCAGAGAAAGTCAAGGTATTACGTGCTATGTTGGATACAGGCTTTAGTCCGCTGCTGTCGCGTCGGTTGGTGGATAAGTTATCAGCTAATTTAGATTATGAGCAAAGCCTTAAGCAGGCTATGTCGGCTTTGGCTTTTAATCTGAACACTGCCTCCAGTGATGAAATGATAGAGAAAGGCGGGGTGTATGCATTGGTTGGTCCAACGGGCGTCGGAAAAACAACGACAACGGCAAAATTGGCTGCCCGATGCGTCATTCGCCATGGTGCAGACAAAGTTGCATTACTGACGACGGATAGCTACCGGATCGGCGGGCATGAGCAATTAAGAATTTATGGGCAATTGTTAGGCATTCCGATTCGTACCATCAAAGATACGGAAGATTTGCAGTTAACGTTATCAGAATTGAGAAACAAGCATATGGTGCTGATTGATACAGTCGGCATGAGTCAACGCGATCAAATGGTTGCGCAACAGAGCGCGATGTTGAGCAACTGTGGCACCGATGTGAAGCGCATTCTCATACTGAGCGCGGCTTCGAATGGCAAAACGCTGGATGAAGTGATCTCTGCTTATCAAAAGAATAATATTTATGGTTGCATCATTACAAAAGTCGACGAGGCTGCGAGTCTCGGCGTCGCGCTGGATGCCGTCATTCGCAGAAAGCTGACGCTGCATTATGTAGCGAACGGACAAAAGGTTCCGGAAGATATTCATGCTGCTAACCCGCGCTATTTGTTGCATCGCATTTTCAATTCCTCTGCGGGTGATTCTGCATTTACTTTGCAAGATGCTGAATTTGCATTGATCATGGCGAGTAAGAGTAATGCTGAGACATCAACTGCTGATGAGAAGTCATTTGCCGGATTCAATTATGACTAGGATGATACTTCAGGATCAGGCCGCCGGCTTGCGTAATTTGGTTTCATATCAGACGCCTGGGGCCGTGCGCATTTTTACGATTGCCAGTGGCAAAACCCAAATAGGTAAAACCAGCATTGCGGTCAATCTGGCGACGGCGTTGGCGAAAAATGGCCAGCGAGTGTTACTGATTGATGAAAATCCAAGTCATAACAATATTTGCACTCATCTGGGCTTGAAAGCCCGCTTTGATTTACTGCATGTGATTAATGGAGATAAAAAGCTCAATCAGATTCTTTTGCAGGGCCCTGACAATGTAACCGTATTGTCGGCTATGAGGGGCATTCGTGCATTGAATAAACTGACTCCTCAAGAGCAAGATTGGTTGGTTAAGAGTTTTTCAGAATTATCCGGCTTTGTTGACATCGTTCTCATTGATACCACGATGACCGGTACCACGTATGTGCTCCCTTTAAGTTTGGCTGCAGAACAGGTCATGATCGTGATCTCAGGATCGGCTGCGTCGCTGACGGGAGCGTATTCGCTGATTAAAATTCTGAGTCAAGAATATGCAAAAAAGCATTTTCTGATTCTAGTCAATAACGTGAATTCAGAAGCTGAATCGCTTGCTGTTTATCAGAATCTATACCAAGTAGCTCGTCAATATCTTTCTGTCACCCTTGAATTCATCGGTTCTATAGAGAGTGACGAGAAGCTGCGTAGCGCTACTCAGTTGTGCAAGTCGGTGATTGAGGCATTCCCCGCTTCTCAGGCCGCATCATGTTTCCGGCAATTGGCTCAAGACATTTTGCGATCTTCATGCCCGGATAAGTATGACGGGGGTATCGATAATTTCATGCAACGGTTGATTCGTACCAGTCACCTTAGCATGGCAAATTTTACGGTGTAATAATTATGTATACGGCTACTGGAACGGGAACGATTGATAAAGAACAGTTTATTGCTGAATTTACTCCATTAGTTAAACGCATTGCTTACCATATGATGGCTCGGTTGCCAGCCAGTGTGCAAGTCGATGATTTGATTCAGGTGGGTATGATAGGTTTGCTGGATGCAATCAATCGATATGAAGGGTCCTATGGCCGCCAATTTGAGAGCTATGCAGCTCAACGTATACGCGGTTCAATTTTGGATGAATTGCGTGAAGCAGATTGGTTGCCACGCAGCATTCGAAAAAAAATGCGCCGTATTGAAGCCGCAGTTAACTCCTTGGAACAACGCCATGGGTGCGCACCCAGCGAAGCAGATTTGGCACAAGAGCTCGATATGTCTCTGGATGAATATCATGAGACGCTGCAAAGTGCGCGAGGTGCTCAATTAATATATTACGAGGATTTTCAGCATGATGATGAAGAGCCTTTTTTAGACCGTTTATTGGTGGATTCCGACAGCGATCCGCTCAATGCATTACTTGATGAAAATTTCAGAAGTTCGTTGATTGCTGCGATTGATAATCTGCCTCCACGTGAAAAGATGGTGATGGGCATGCATTACGAGCAGGAAATGAATTTAAGGGAAATTGGTGAAGTGCTTGGTGTCAGTGAATCTCGTGTTTGCCAGCTACATACTCAAGCAATGGCGCGTTTACGTAGTCGTTTAAGAAATCTTTAAATGTCCTGTAGATTACCCTATGTAAATAAGTGATTCTTGCGATGAATAAAAGACTCAAGTTGGATTTCAATAGTGTTATCGGCATTTTGCTGGCTTTTGTCGCCATCATTGGCGGACAAATGCTTGAGGGCGGTCATATCAGTTCTCTTATTCAGGCGGCTGCATTTTTAATTGTGATGGGCGGCACGGTTGGTGCAGTTTTGTTGCAAAGCCCGGTCAAAGTTTTTCTGAATGGAATTAGAATGAGCAAATGGGTGTTATTTCCACCCGAAAACTCACCACAGAATTTAATTAAAGAAATCATCAGTTGGGCTCATATTTCGCGCAAAGATGGTTTGCTGGCACTGGAATTACAGGCGCAAAATATCAATGATCCATTTATACAAAAAGGATTGCAGCTACTCGCTGATGGGAGTACTGCTGAGAAGTTACGTGAAGCTTTAGAGATTGATATGCTGGCTATTGAAGCCTATCAACGTCAATCAGCTCGAATTTGGGAGGCCGCTGGTGGTTATGCGCCGACTATTGGTATTTTAGGGGCTGTGTTGGGCTTAATTCATGTCATGGAAAATCTGTCTGATCCCAGCCGCTTAGGAAGCGGCATAGCGGTAGCTTTCGTTGCCACAATCTATGGTGTAGGGTTAGCAAATCTGGTTTTTTTACCGATCGCCAATAAATTAAAAAGCATTATCAATGAAAATGTGGTGATACAAGAAATTCTGGTTGATGGATTTGTGGCGATTGCAAATGGAGAGAATCCCCGGTTCATCGAAAATCGCCTCAATGGCTATTATATTTAGTCCCCATTAAGACATATTGTGCTGATTATCTGAAGATCCAACAAATCCTATGTTGAAAAAGAAAAAACAGAGAAATGAGGAGGATGTTGATAATCATGAACGCTGGCTCGTCTCATATGCTGATTTTATAACACTGTTATTTGCTTTTTTTGTTGTTATGTATGCAGTGTCTTCAGTTAATGAAGGCAAGTATGAAATTTTAAGCCATTCACTGATTAATGCATTTAGTAATAATTCACCGAATCTGATAGTTCTGCAATCACAACAAACTGATCTATCTCGAACAGACTCATTAATCAAACCTATTAATGAATTAGACTTTCAAAAAGTAAAGAAACAAGAAAAAATGAAAAGCATGGCCAAAGATATTCTGATTGCATTGGAACCTCTGGTTAAAGATGGTCATGTGAGAGTGACCCAAACTTCTTTAGGCATATCTGTTGAAATTAATGCGAGTGTTCTTTTCTCACCTGGACAAGCTAAGCTGGCGGAGAGCTCGAGTCTGACATTGCAAGCAGTGGCTCGTGTCATAAAAGGGCATGAGCACGAGATTCATGTTGAAGGACATACAGATAATTTACCAATTCATACGGATAGTTTTTTGTCAAATTGGGAATTGTCAACCGCGCGCGCCAGCAGTGTCATTCGACTGTTTGTGGACAACGGAGTGGAAGCGCATCGGTTTACGGCGATAGGTTATGCTGACAACAGACCCATAGAAGCAAATGAAACGCCAGAAGGCAGAAAAAGAAACCGTCGAGTTACTATAATGATTTTATCAAATGATCCTGATAAGGTAGTAGAAATACCAATTGCTGAAACTACTGAATTTGAAGAGTAAATATTAGAAATAGATTTAAATATAAGCTTGGCCTTTTGGGCCATACAAAGAAACATTTCCTGCAGCGCATTGTAATGTTGTAAAAGCACGTTGATTATATTTAAGCTGGGATGAAATAATTAAACCATTCGAGTGATTAAGTTGTTGAGCAGCTCTGGCGAGCTCCAATAGCTCATTCCATAGAACTTGAGCTTTCAGTTGATCAGTATGTTGTTCTATCAGCCATGTATTCATGTTATCTTTTGCTACTGTAGATTCCTGATTTTGAGTGTATTCTTTGCGCTGATCATCATGTTGTATCAATTTCTCGATTAGGCGCGATTTATCAGAAGCAAAGTCATCAAGTGCTTCTATTCTACCGTGAATCAAAGCTTGTTCTTCTTTTTTAAGAATTTCTATAAATGCTTGTAAAGTATTTCTCTCGATTTCTAAATCTGAAGTAAAACTTGCTAAACACTTTGATGCAATCATTAAGCAGCGCCTTTTTTAGATTGAATTAATTCTTTTACTGTTTCAAGTAGCCGATCCGCAACAACTTCTGGGTTAATTTTAAAATTACCTTCGCTAATTGCTTGTTTGATTTCTTGAACCCTGGCTGTATTTGCGACTGAATTGCTAGCAGAGCTACTGTCAATATTTTGTAGTTTTGCAGCATTTGGACTTAAATGCACACTATTTTCTTGAGCTGTACTAGGGCTTGGTGTGATATCAGTACGCCTTTTGCCGTCACTAACCGAGACAGTTGTCACTGACGGTAATGATTTATCAATTTTCATTGCTATTCCTTATAATAGATTTTGTTATGTTTTTTATCGACGTCTTTATCCATAACTTTAGCGTTAAAGATTATTTTATTAGTATCAATTTACTTAAGTTTTGGAAGAAAGTAATTTTCTATGTTGTTGCAATAATAAATAAAGAATACTAAAAATAATTAGTGGCTTAAGCAGTATTGGGAATGGTAATGTTAAGTTAATAGATGTCTAATTCTCGAATGAAAGCTTCTTTAATTAAGGATTGATGATGTAATTTATTGTTTTTAATTATTTCAAAGCGATTTGATTATCCACTTTTTTTACTCCGTCTACGATCCAACTGTGCATATTGACACGAGTAATTTGATCATCATTATTGGCTGTGCCACTTAAAGTCACATTGCCATCGATCACTTTAATTTCGATGCTGCTGCCTTGAAGAACTGGATCTGATTGAACAGCGCTGGTTATGCGTGCAAAAATGGTCGAGTCATCATAAGCAGGTGCTTCTGGTGGAGCAACCCAAGATTCATGAGTTTTTTCGGCATAGTTTTCGCATCCATTCAACCACATTACACTCATGAGTAGCGTTGTGATAGTACATAATTGATTGCGAGTTTTCATATGTTTTTCCTATTAATGTTTTTAAATTGAGTGCAATAAATAGCACGATTTAAGTACTCTGATACTGTTTAAAGGATGCAATTAATTTGCTTAATTTTGTTTTGAATCATAACCCCCGCAGGTAGAAATAGACAAGTCAATCATGCGCTTTTGTCCTGTTGATACCCATCCTCACTGGGTTTTATTTGATTGTTTTTTTTAGCAGAAATTTAATTTGTTCACTGAGTTTACTTGCTAGACAATCGAATTCATTCACGTTATCTGATTTCATGCCGCGCAACCAAGTGAGTTGTCGTTTGGCCAGTTGGCGGGTGGCGGCAATTCCGCTATCCTGTAGTTCTGAAATACTTATTCTATCATCCAGATATAGGCAAGCCTGACGATATCCGACGCAGCGCATTGAAGGCGATACAATGCTGAGTGAAAACTGCTTGCGTATAGAATGAACTTCATCAACTAACCCGCATTTGAGCATGCTTTCAAAACGCTTTGCAATGCGCTGATGTAATTGGCTGCGTTCACTTGGAATCAGTGTGATGCTGATTTTGTCGTAGGGAAAGTGCGTTTGTTTGGGAATTTTTAGAATTTCTGACATTGGCTGTTGAGTCAAATAGCAAACTTCCAGAGCTCGCTGAATGCGCTGACTGTCAGTGGATTTAATCCTCGCCGCACTTTCCGGATCCAATTCTGCAAGTTTTTGATGCATTGCTGGCCAACCCAACTCTTTCGCGCTATTTTCCAGCGCTAAGCGAAGGTTCATGTCAGCTGGCGGCAACATTGAAAGACCGTCCTGTAACGCCCTGAAGTACAGCATAGTGCCACCTACAAGTAGTGGAATTTTATTGCGTTGAGTAACTTCATGCATGATATGCAGTGCATCATTACGAAATTGTGCTGCTGAGTAGTGCTGATCAGGATTGATTAGGTTGATCAAATGGTGAGGTGTGTGTGCTAATGCAAGCTGGTCAGGTTTAGCCGTGCCGATATCCATATGCCGATAAACCTGGGCAGAATCCACACTGATGATTTCAACCGGAAGATAGGCTGCAATATCCAGAGCAACTTGACTCTTGCCGCTTGCAGTTGGGCCCATCAAAAAAATAGCAGGGGGTAAATGAAGTGATTTTTGCAATTTGGATCAGATGGTGATTGAAATGATGGAAGACGGCAAATATCTGACTTGCAAAAAAACTCAGCAGCCAATGGGAAATCGCTTAAAAGTAATCATTAAATAGTCATTGGACAATCACTAAAACTCGGCTAAACTTTGCCAAAGTCAATTTTTAGTAGGATCAAGCCATTGAAAATCTTCGCAGCCACAATATTCTTTGTCATATTATATAGCCTTGGATCAGCTCTGTATTATATGTACAAAGATAAAGGTCAATCGACGCGCATGGTCAAGTCACTCAGTATACGTGTTGGTTTGTCACTGTTTCTGTTTATTGTCATGATGATAACTTACCGGTTGAATATGCCGTCCAGCTAAATAAGCATTTTTCTAGAATTTCTTGCTCAACTTTGCAACGATTAATCATCTTGAAAAAAGTGTTTAAAGATGTGGTGATTATTGGTGCAGGTGCCGCTGGCCTAATGTGTGCGATTGAAGCAGGTAAACGGGGACGCAAAGTCATATTGGTGGATGCTGCGCACAAACTGGCAGAAAAAATCCGTATCTCCGGTGGTGGTCGCTGCAACTTCACTAATCGTTATGCCAGAGCTGAAAACTTTCTTTCCAGTAATCCCCATTTTTGTCGATCTGCATTGGCTCGTTTTACACCGCTTGATTTTATTGCGCTCGTTGAAAAGCATGGTATTCGTTATCATGAAAAAAAATTAGGGCAATTGTTTTGTGACGATAGTTCACAGCAAATCATAGACATGTTGCAAGATGAGTGCCAAGCTGTGAACGTGGAATGGCAGATATCCTCGCAGATCGGGCAGATTGAATATCTTCCGGGAAATGCAGGTGTGCAAAAAGCTGGTCACAAGTTTCTATTAACTACCGAGAGAAATATTCTGGAAACGACCTCATTAGTCATCGCCACTGGAGGGTTATCCATTCCACAAATCGGTGCCAGTGCATTTGGCTATCAAGTAGCCAATCAGTTTAATATTCGCGTGACACCCTTGCGTCCAGCTCTGGTTGGTTTGACTTTTCCAACTGAGGATTTTGCAGGCTTTAAAGATATCTCCGGCGTAGCAATTGATGCCGAAGTCAGTTGCAGAGGGGCATCTTTCCGCGAAAGTATCTTATTTACACATCGTGGATTGAGCGGTCCTGCCATCCTACAGATTTCATCCCATTGGCAACCGGGAGAGTCCATTCATGTCAATTTGCTACCTCAGGAGGATATGCAGCAGATTTTATTGGCGCATAAACGTAACGCTATGTTGTTACCCAATCTGCTGACTCATTATTTGCCGAAACGCTTTGTACAAGTTTGGTGCTCGAAAATGCTTGGCCAGTTATCTATCCCTGAAAAACCCATGAATCAATATCGTGACAGTGAGTTACGGCAAATTGCATATGAACTGCATAATTGGAAGATTACTCCAAGTGGTACAGTAGGTTATAAAAAAGCAGAGGTCACTCTGGGTGGGGTCGATACGCATGAACTTTCATCCAAAACAATGGAATCCAAGCGTATACCAGGTTTGTATTTTATCGGTGAAGTGGTTGACGTCACTGGTCAGCTGGGGGGATTTAATTTTCAGTGGGCTTGGTCATCAGGTTTTGCTGCAGGGCAGGTGGTTTGAGTGTGTAAAGTCTATGGTTGTAAACAATTTAGTATTAATGTGAAATTAAAACCTGTATTTGTGAAAATGATTTTTTCAGACAGTTATATTAGTTAGGATTTATTATGCTTTGTCCAAAATGTGCAACAGAAAATACTATTCATGCTGCATTTTGCATCAATTGTCATGAGCATTTTGTCAGCATGTCAGAAACCACCAGTGATAAGGATCTACAGAATAGTAAAAGAATTGATCTAAGTGAAACGCCGATACCCAATATTGAACGATTAACTGAGGAAACATCTCGCCATTCTCGTATCCATGAAAAGCCTGCGGTTTCAACGGGACTGAATATTGCGATTATCTTCGGGACGATCATTTTCCCTATCATAGGCATAGCCATGGTTATACCTATATGAGAAAAGATCATCCGAATGCCAAGAAGGTTGGAAGAAATTGGCTAATGTTGGGAGTCATCATGTTCGTGACGACTATTCTATTAGTCAATCTTTCTAAGTAATATAATCACAGGATACAATCGATGAGTTCATGGAAAATGAACTAGAACATTGGTTTGTTGGTCGTTGCATTAAAACGCTGTATTCCTGCAAGAATCTCGAATTTTGCAGATTCAACGCCATCCCAGCCTTGAATTTTTACCCATTTTCCTTCTTCCAGGTCTTTATAGTGTGCAAAGAAGTGTGCGATTTGAGACCGAACCAGTTGGGGTAAATCTTCGCAGGAATTGATGTCTTGATAAAGATTGCATAATTTGTTGATGGGCACGGCTAATAATTTGGCATCTTCCCCAGCCTCATCAGACATTCTAAGCATTCCGAGCGGTCTGCAGCGCACGACAACACCGGTAATCAACGGTACGGGTGATATTACTAACACATCGACAGGGTCGCCATCATCGGACAGGGTGTGCGGAATGTAGCCATAGTTGCAGGGGTAATGCATGCAAGTCGACATAAACCGATCAACAAACATGGCGCCGGTTTCTTTATCCACTTCATATTTAATAGGATCAGCATTCATTGGAATCTCAATGATGACATTAAAGTCATTGGGAATATCAGATCCCGAGCCAACTCGATCAAGGTTCATTTTATCTCCAAATATAGAATAAGCAATGCAGTATAGCGGCAGGTATCAATTTAAATGAAATTGTAATATTCAATTTTCAAGAACAAGAAAAAGATTTAGTCAATGTAATTAATGTTGTGGTTGGTACGTAATGGTATAGAGAATAATGGCAATCTTAGATAGCTATTTGATCTGGATAATGAGTAGCCTATTGATTTGCATGGCTTGTCTTAAAAACCTTCAAGAAATTATATTCAATAAACTTAAACTCGTATTTTAATGTGAATTAAGTTTGACAAGCTTTGTGACACTTGTTCAAAGAACTGTAAATAAAAAGTATTATCAGTGTGCAAACCCTGGATGGGATTAAAAAATATTTTAAGGCTGCTAAAATAAAAAGCTATTTGATTAGATATTCTGCGGTGAAGAGGTTTGCCAGTGGTGCCCGGGGCCGGAATCGAACCGGCATGGGCGGTTTAAGCCCGAGGGATTTTAAGTCCCTTGTGTCTACCTATTTCACCACCCGGGCAATATAAACTAATATCTTTATAGACTGAAAATGTCAGATGGGCTGTCATTTTCAGGCGATATTATAACCTGAAAATGACATTTTTATATGAATTATTGTAAAAGTCGTATGCATTGCCGGAAAATAAAAATTAGGAGCGATGTTTTGACCACAAGACAGAATAAACAGATCGATTGATTCTTTTTGTGTTCATGAATTTGATAAAGATGAAATTTCGAAGCACTGCTTGATATTCGCTATTGTAGAAAATAGCGATCGAAAAGATATTTTAATGGTTACTTACTACTAGGATGATTAGTTATGATCAGGCATATTGAATATGGATCGGTAATGATAATGAAAGAACTCAGGAAAAAATATGATTTTAAGAAATTGATCATCATAATCTGCGTAGCTACTTTCCTTGGGGCAACATTCAGTAGTCCTGTGATCGCAAGCGATGAAAAAGTTTCAACCGCTCAAGATCAGGAAAGTATCAAGATCACGATTTATAATGATAATCTTGCATTAGTGAAGGATGCACGCAAGATTCTATTTGATCGGAATGTGAATAGATTGGCTTGGCGCGATGTGTCAGCTCAAATTCGACCGGAGACAGCGCTATTGCGTAATCTTACCAATCCTTCTCAATTTCGCTTGCTTGAACAGAATTTTGACTTTGATCTTCTCACGCCGACAAAATTGTTAGAAAAATATGCTGGTAAGGAAATTACTGTGATTCGCACCAATGCTGCGACCGGTGTTGAATCAAGTGAGACGGCTACGGTTCTCTCAACCAATGAAGGCGTGGTTCTGAAATTCAGTGATCGCATTGAGGCTGGCGTGCCAGGAAGGTTGGTGTTTCCGGGTGTTCCGGAAAATCTGCGCGATAAACCCACTCTGCTGGTTTCACTGCTTAATCCATCCGAAGGTCAGCAAGATCTAGAGCTCTCCTACTTAACGCATGGATTGTCTTGGCACGCAGATTATGTTGCTGCATTGAATGAGACTGACAGTTTGTTGGATCTCAATGGGTTTGTAACACTCAGCAATCAAAGTGGGATCGCTTACTATAATGCAGGATTGCAGTTGGTCGCCGGAGATGTTAATCGAGCTCAGCCCGAGCAGCGCAGCGCAAGAAAAATGATAGCGGTTGCGTCTGAAATGGCTGATGTATCGCAGATGAGGGAAGAAGCGCTGTTTGAATATCATCTGTATACATTGCAACATCCGACTACGCTATTAAATAAACAGACTAAACAAATTGCGCTTTTGTCCGCAACGAACATTCCACTTACTAAAGAATATTTGCTGCAGGGTGCTGATTACTATTATTCCGGTAGGCACGATACGATTAGCCAGAAACAGAAAATCAGCGTATTTATCAATGTTCATAATAAAGGCGATGGCTTAGGCATTCCGCTACCCAAGGGGATTATTCGTGTTTATAAAAAAGATTTGAATGGAAACAGTCAGTTTGTTGGTGAAGATCATATTGATCACGTACCCAATAATGAACTGATACGCCTGAAGATGGGGAGTGCTTTTGATATTACTGCTGACAAAGTGCAAACCGATTTCAAGCAGATTGCTGGCACCATGCGCCATGCTAGTATCTTTGAGACTGCTTATCAGATTACTTTGAAAAATGCCAAGAAGGAAGCGATTACTGTAAAAGTTCGAGAACCCATACCTGGCGACTGGGAAGTCATATCGGAATCTTTGTCGCACACCAAACTGGGCGCAAGTTGGTTGGAATGGAAAGTGCCTGTTTCAGCGGAGAGTGAGGCCAAATTGACTTATCGTGTGAGGGTAAAGTATTAAAGCATTTATGTGTCGCAAGGCTGCAAAAATGTGCTTCCTGAGGGAAGGGAGTGTAGATTGAAGAGAAATCAATCAGTGGAGGCGGGGGTCGGAATCGAACCGGCGTAGACGGCTTTGCAGGCCGCTGCATGACCACTCTGCCACCCCGCCATGAGTACATAACTATCAGATAAACAAACTATATGAATAAATTTTGTTGGAAGCTATTCTATCCGACAATTAAAATGTATTTCATAAGAGTCATTTTATTCTGAAAATGGAGCGGGAAACGAGGCTCGAACTCGCGACCCCAACCTTGGCAAGGTTGTGCTCTACCACTGAGCTATTCCCGCAATATGAAGTTTCTATGTGTAACTTAGACGACTTCAGAAAGAAAGGGTGGATTATAGTGATGCTGTGCGTTTTGTCAAGAAAATGCCGGTTAATAATTACTAAAACTGATCGCGGTTTAACTGTGTTTGGGCGAATTAATACATGCAATGAATTTATTACTAATACTGTTTACAGTTTTGGATTTGTCCGGATGAGAATGAAAATATCAGCCTTTTGTCAATTCAAGTGACAAGAAATTACTATTCTATTTAGTGAATGATTTTGTCATGCGTAATCTCAGAAAATAATGATTCAGCATCTTGTAGAATAAGGATGTTTCTTAGCTAGCGATTGATCGCGTAAGGAACAATCCGTGGTCTATTTAATTTCAAGTATTCTGAGGTCTATACTGGGGCCGACGGCATTATTTGATTAACTATTTCTTGTCAAGATACTGTATTAATTAATCTACTTTATGCCCTTACTTCCTTATTGGCGGCTCTCCGGTTTTTATTTCTTTTACTTTTCTTTGGTGGGGGCATTTTCACCGTATTGGAGTTTATACCTTCAATCGCTTGAATTTAATGCATTGCAGATCGGTGTATTGATGTCGCTCTCATTAATCGTACGTATATTCTCGCCAAGTATCTGGGGTTGGCTCGCAGATCATACGGGCAAGCGCATCCGAGTTGTGCAGATAGCTGCACTGTGTGGATTCTTGTGCTTTTGTGGCTTTCTCTTAGGAGAATCCTTTATTTGGATGTTTTTTGTAATGTTGCTATTGAGTTTCTTCTGGAGTGCTTCACTGCCGCTCATGGAAGCAATTACGCTTTCGCATTTGGGCGATCACACCGATAAATATGGGCGCATTCGTTCTTGGGGGTCTGTTGGGTTCGTATTGACAGTCATTGGTGTGGGTTATTTATTAGAGAATATCGCTATTGCTTGGTTGATTTGGATTGTTCTGGGGTTAAAGTTGGGGATGGTTATTTTTTCTTATCAGATTCCTGAAAAAGAAATGATCAGTCATGTTGCTGGTCATCATTCAGTCAAGCAGATTTGTTTACGTCCGGAAGTCTTGGCTTTTTTAATTTCCAGCTTATTGATGTTGTTTGCGCATGGAGCGTACTATACTTTTTTTTCTATTTATTTGGTGGAGCATGCCTATGACAAGGGATTTATTGGGTGGTTGTGGGCTATCGGTGTTATCTGTGAAATAGGCATCTTTTTCATCATGCCGTGGTTGATGCGACACTTTAGTTTGAAATTAATATTAATTTTTAGCTTTGCTTGTGCCACTCTGCGGTTTTTGATGATCGGTTGGGGTGTTGAGTGGCCGATTATCATGGTTGTTGCGCAAATTCTACATGCAGCGACTTATGGTGCGCATCATATTGCGGCCATGATGGTGGTGCATCAATTTTTTCGAGGTCGCCATCAGGCAAAAGGCCAAGCGATTTATACCAGCATTGCCTATGGAATCGGTGGTGCAATCGGCGCTATTTCAAGTGGTTATACCTGGGATCTATTGGGGGCGGACATGACATTTTTTGTCAGCTCGGCGGCTTCGTTTATCGGTTTAATTTTAGTGGCATGGAAAATGAAATCAGTCAGTCAATAGTCAATAGTCAATAGTGCTGTGTATAGTTTGTTGAATCAGTAAAGTTTATTTGCAAATTGATTAAATTTTGAATTTGCCTAATGCAAACGTTATATGACAAGCTTTGGAACCAGCATGTGGTTCACACTGAATCTACTGAGCCAGGCAGTATGGCATTGATCTATATTGATCGTCATTTAGTGCATGAAGTCACCAGTCCGCAAGCATTTGAGAGTCTGAAGCTGGCGGGAAGAAAGCCTTGGCGTCTTGATTCCATTCTGGCGGTTGCTGATCATAATGTGCCCACAACCGATCGCAGTCATGGCATTCATGATCCAATTTCACGCTTGCAAGTGGATACGCTGGATCAAAATTGTGACGAATTGGGTATTACCGAATTCAAGATGCAGGATTTGCGTCAAGGAATCGTGCATGTGATTGGTCCTGAACAAGGAGCAACCTTGCCAGGTATGACGGTTGTTTGTGGTGATTCGCATACCAGTACGCATGGTGCTTTTGGTTGCTTGGCATTTGGTATAGGAACTTCGGAAGTTGAGCATGTTCTGGCCACGCAATGCCTATTGATGAAAAAATCCAAAGCCATGCGTATTTCCATTGAAGGTGAATTGGGATTAGGGATTACCGCTAAAGATATCGCTTTGGCTATCATCGGTGAGATTGGCACGGCTGGCGGTACCGGTTATGCGCTAGAGTTCGCGGGTAGTGCTATTCGTGCTTTATCCATGGAAGGGCGCATGACGTTGTGCAATATGGCCATTGAGGCGGGTGCGCGAGCAGGCATGGTGGCAGTCGATGACACAACAATCGATTACCTTAAAGGGCGACCTTTCGCACCGCAAGGTGAGTTATGGGAGAAAGCGGTTGCTTATTGGCGCACACTGCACAGCGATGCAGGGGCGGTTTTTGATCGCACGGTGATTTTAGATGCCGCACAAATTAAACCTCAAGTAACCTGGGGTACTTCGCCAGAAATGGTGACTACGATTGATGGCAAAGTGCCTGATCCCGCGCTCATTTCCGATGAAGTAAAGCGCCATGATATGCAACAAGCGCTGAACTATATGGGGCTGCAAGCCAATACCCCGATTCAGCAGATTACGCTGGACAAGATATTCATTGGTTCCTGCACGAACTCACGTATTGAAGATTTGCGTGCTGCAGCACATATTGTCAAAGGCAAGCATATTGCGGCAAATATTAAACAGGCATTGGTAGTGCCTGGTTCAGGGCTAGTCAAAAAACAGGCTGAACAAGAGGGGTTGGATCAGGTTTTCGTGGCCGCTGGGTTTGAGTGGCGTGAGCCTGGTTGTTCCATGTGCCTCGCCATGAATGACGATCGATTGACTGCCGGTGAGCGATGTGCTTCCACTTCAAATCGAAATTTTGAGGGGCGGCAAGGCCCCGGTGGGCGTACTCATCTGGTGAGTCCGGCGATGGCCGCCGCCGCCGCAATTGCAGGGCATTTTATTGATGTACGCGACATGGGCAGGTGCATTTAATGGAGAAATTTCATGCCTTTACCGGACTGGTGGCACCGATGGATCGTGCCAATGTGGATACAGATGCGATCATTCCAAAGCAATTTCTTAAGTCTATTAAGCGCTCAGGATTTGGTCAGAATTTGTTTGATGAATGGCGTTATCTGGATCACGGGGAGCCGGGTATGGATCCGGCTCAGCGTCAACCCAATCCGGATTTTGTGTTGAATCAACCGCGTTACCAAGCTGCACAAATCCTGCTCGCACGTGCCAATTTTGGCTGCGGATCGAGTCGTGAACATGCACCCTGGTCACTCCAGGATTATGGATTTCGTGTCATCGTTGCTCCCAGTTTTGCTGATATCTTTTTTAATAATTGTTTCAAGATCGGCTTGCTACCCATTATTCTGGACTCAGCAATATTGGATCGCCTGTTTGAAGAAGTGAAACTAAATATCGGATATAGCCTCACGGTAGATCTGGAAAACCAGATGGTTATAACTCCCAGCAAAGAGGCATTTAATTTTGAGGTGGACAGTTTTCGCAAGCACTGTTTGCTGAATGGATTGGATGAGATTGGATTGACTTTGCAGCACGCGGAGAAAATTAAACAATTTGAACAAAAGCGGCGCACTGAGCAACCCTGGTTGTTTGCATAAATTACATGACTGAAAATAGACTATTATGAAAATTGCTGTTTTAGCGGGCGACGGTATCGGACCAGAAATCATTGCGCAAGCAGTGCGTGTGTTGGATGTTCTGAAAACAGATGGACTGGCTATTGAATTGGAATCCGGATTGATTGGAGGTTGTGCTGTGGATGCAACTGGAAATCCATACCCTGAAGCAACTCATCGTTTAGCCAGCCAAGCCGACGCGGTTCTGCTGGGCGCCGTGGGCGGTCCACAATATGACGCATTGCCTCGTCAACAACGCCCTGAAAGAGGGCTGCTAGCGATCCGAAAAGCGCTAAATTTATTTGCTAATTTGCGGCCAGCTACGCTTTATCCGGAACTCGCCAATGCTTCTAGCTTGAAGTATGAAGTGGTTGCTGGTCTCGATATCATGATCGTGCGCGAATTGACCGGTGATATTTATTTTGGTGAGCCACGCGGCATCGAGGTGCGCGACGGGCAGCGTGTCGGATTCAATACCATGATTTATAGTGAAGCGGAAATTCGACGTATTGCGCATGTCGCTTTCCAAGCAGCTGCCAAGCGCCAAGGTAAGTTATGCTCCGTCGACAAAATGAATGTGCTGGAATGTACGCAATTATGGCGTGATATCGTTATTGAAGTGTCGAAAGAGTACCCGCAAGTGACGCTCTCACATATGCTGGTTGATAATGCGGCCATGCAATTGGTGCGCAACCCGAAACAATTTGATGTGATAGTTACAGGGAACATGTTTGGGGATATATTGTCTGACGAAGCCTCTATGTTAACCGGATCTATTGGTATGCTGCCTTCTGCTTCACTGGATGAGAATAATAAGGGCTTGTACGAACCGATCCATGGTTCAGCGCCTGATATTGCTGGAAAAGATTTGGCCAATCCACTCGCGACCATACTTTCAGTGGCCATGATGCTCCGGTATACCTTTAATCAAGAAGAGGCTGCTCAGCGGATAGAAAACTCGGTTAAGAAAGTTCTGACTGCGGGTTTCCGAACAAAAGATATCGGTGAGATGGGTATGAAGTCGGTTGGTACTAAAGCCATGGGTGATGCAGTTTTGTCATTTATGTGAGTTTCTCCAGAAACAAACATATTTAATTAAGAATTAATTGGATATAAGGTGTAATTAATCCATTAAATCATTTGTTACCGATTCACAAAGTAAGCTAATATTTGCGAAGGCGTTTTAATTTAATTAACTGATTGTCATTTTAGGATAGAAAATAAGCGATGAAACAAGTTGGTTTTGTTGGCTGGCGAGGAATGGTCGGCTCCGTATTAATGCAGAGAATGCGGGAAGAGGATGATTTTTCTCTGATAGATCCTGTTTTTTTTACAACATCGCAGAAAGGCGGTACAGGTCCTGAAATTGGCAAGGAAATTCCATCCTTAAAAGATGCTTTTGATATCAAGCAACTGGCAGCAATGGATATCATTATCTCCTGCCAAGGGGGTGATTATACCCATCAGGTGATTAAACAATTGCGGCAATCCGGCTGGCAAGGATACTGGATCGATGCCGCATCGGCGCTGCGTATGGAAGATGATGCAGTCATCATTTTAGATCCGGTAAACATGCCGGTGATTAAACAGGCACTGCACGATGGCGTAAGAAATTATATTGGCGGTAATTGCACGGTAAGTTTGATGTTGATGGCGGTTGGGGGGCTTTTTGAGAAAGGCATGGTGGAATGGATGAGCGCTATGACTTATCAAGCCGCATCGGGTGCCGGAGCAAAAAACATGCGTGAATTACTGCAACAAATGGGCGAAGCTCATAGAGTTGCAAAAGATCTGCTGGATAACCCCGCTTCCAATATTCTGGATATTGATCGTGAAGTGGCCGGCACCTTACGCGACCAGAAGTTTCCAACAGAAAATTTTGGGGTGCCATTAGCAGGTAGTCTGATTCCATGGATAGACAAGGAAGTCGCCAATGGTCAGAGTCGTGAAGAATGGAAAGGGCAAGCGGAAACCAACAAAATTTTGGGCAGAAGCGATCGGCAAATTCCGGTGGATGGTATCTGCGTCCGTGTCGGCGCCATGCGATGCCATAGTCAGGCGCTGACAATTAA
>Ga0209582_1000390_pt1 | contig 30343 bp, 23 predicted proteins | sample KloWWTmetKNB5Kit_FD_187176 | JGI IMG/M metagenome (GOLD analysis project Ga0209582, IMG submission 187176) | Active sludge microbial communities from Klosterneuburg, Austria, studying microevolution and ecology of nitrifiers - Klosterneuburg... | ecosystem: Engineered > WWTP > Aerobic digester >...
TGTCGAAGAAGCCCCACGCGAAGTAGCTGTCCGCGCATCGTGGCTCCAGGATCTCCATCACCAATTGGTCGGTTGGGTGGCCCATAGGAACCAGAACATCGCCAGGCCGACCAGTGACCTCTTCGCGCTCCACGGTGGTCGAGACCCCGTGATGGAGGTAATGCCCTTCGTATGGACCCGATGTCGTTTCGAAGTCTTTGATCCGCTGTACTTCCGCATCGAACGTGCGCGACCTCACGAGTCGTTCCATGGGCACCTTGTCCAAGGCCAACCGCTCGATCACTTCGTGCCATGCTTGCGGAATGAGGTAGGCTTTCGGCTTCTCGATCTGCAACGTGGAGACCCCCTGATCGAACCAAGGCACGTTCACCTTGGTGGGGCGGTCCTGATCGTAGTACAACCGATCCAGGCCTGTCACAGCGCTCTTCGTGCACTTCGCCTCGTACCCGAGCCATTCCACGGGTTTTGAAGCCGCCGTGTCCAGTTTCCAATTCGTTGCGTAGCGTTGTTCAGTGGCCGCATTGGAGCGTGCTTTCGCAATGGCATCGCGCAATTCCTGCGGGTGTTCGTTCATCGCGGCCAAGGTGCCCAACATCAACTGGAAGGTGGCATTCACGCGATCCGCATACGGCTTCAACATGTGCGCTTCACTGATCAGGGCCACACGACCGCGCAAGGCATTGTATCCCGTGCTGTATCGTGGACCATCCATGAAGCCGGTCAGTCCCTCTTCGGGTGTGTGCTTCACCGTTTCGAAGTAAGGTCCCATCGGGATCTTGCGTGCCTTCATCCACGCGTGGAGCCGGGGAGTCAGTACGTTCCGCATGTAGGTGCTCATCGCGTCATCCACCTTGTCCGGGTGGGTCATGAGCAATTCCATCACGTACTGATGGTCGGCGCCGTTGGTCACGTGTGTTTCGAAGTACACATCCGGATCCCACGCCGTTAGTGCGCGCAACAGCGTGCGCGTGTTGCTGGCATCGGCCTTGATGAAGTCGCGGTTCAGGTCCAAATTGCGGGCGTTGGCCCGGAAGCCATATTCCGCAGGACCGTTCTGGTTGGCCCTGCTATTGCTGCTGCGTTGCCGTGCTCCGCTCACGTTGTACATGGGCACGATGCAAACGGCCGTTCGCGCCAACAGACCCATGTACTGGTCGCTGTCCAAGAGGGCTTGGGTCAGCAGCAGGCTGGCATCCACCCCATCGGGTTCGCCGGCATGGATCGCGTTGGTGATCCACAGGATGTTCTTGCCCGCTGCGCGGATGCTGTCCGGTGTGAAGCCACTGCCATCGGAGAGCACGAAGAGGTGGATGGGTGATCCATCGTCATCGGTCCCGATCTCCATCAAGTGCACACCCGAGCGCGTGGTGGCGAATTCCTGGAAGCGCTCCATGGTCTGCTCCCAGGTCGGCGTGGTGTTGCCCTCGAAGCGCCATTGGGCGCTTGCACCCAGTGCGAAGGCGAAGAGAAGTGGGAGAACGATGCTGCGTACCATCCTACAAAAATGGAGAACCGCCGACATCCCCATGGAAGTCGGCGGTCCTTTCTACAGGGATCCTATCGGAAGGTGACGGTTCCGTACTGGTGGTCCTTGCGCCAGTTCGCGTAGATGAACAAGCGGTCGTCGCCGATCTGCACACCGGCTTTCGGGCGGGTCATGGCTTCGCGCTTCTCCATGGCAAGCAAGGCTTCGCGGCTCACCTTGCCATCGCCGTTGATCGTGGCCAGGGTGATCAGCATGTCCTTGCCGTAGCGGAAGGGTTCCACCTTGTCTCCCGGCGTCAGGAAGAGGTTCTTTCCGCTGTCGTTGAAGAGCAGGTAGATGTTGTCCTCCTTCACCACCATGGCGTAGGACGAATACCGGCCACCGTCGTTGGTGCTGTGCTGCCGCTTGGGCACTTTCGCCGCCCATTCGATCTCGCCGGATGGATCCACGTTCACCACGATGATGTCGTTGTAGATGTAGTGGTAGGTGGTCGTGGTGGTGGTGCCTCCGTTCGGGCTGCTCGTGGTGGTGGTGGTCACGTAGAACCGATACTGCTCGCCCACCATCACGGCACCGCCGTCCGTGCGGCGCACGATGTCGCGCAATTCGTAGTTGTACAGTTCGATCTCCTCCCCCTTCTTGTCGGCCCGTTTGGAGGCTTTCGCCTCTTCCTTCTCGGTCATGTACTGGGTGATGAAGTCCGCATCGAACTCCTTGAAGCTGGAATGGGTGACCTGCTTGGTGTTCTGGTCCAGCTTCAAAAAGAAGGTGCCGCTCACCGCGAACGATCCTTTCTTTCCGTAGAAGCCACCGCACAGGATCTCCCCCTCGTCACCGATGTTCAGCGTCAGGTCCTGCAGGAATTTGTCGGCGATATCGATGGGGTTGTCCTCCGGTTCGCTGCCGTCGTTCTGGTAGGTGAGCACGTGGTAGGTGTAGGTGGCCTTTCCGTCCTTGCGCAATTCCTTGGCAGCGCGCTTTTCCGCGTACTTGTTGCCGATCATGATCACGGCCCCATCGTTCGTCACGCGGGTCTCCACCACGGCGAATTCACTGTCCAGGTAAGGCAGATCCACGGAACGCTCCCACATCGGCGTGAGGTCCCGGTCGAATATGCTGAGCTTGAAGCGCTCGCGCCCTTCCTTTTCGTAGGGCAATTGTTGGTCCACCAGGATCATCCGCTCATCCGGCGAGATCCGGACCGAGAAGGATCCCGCACGCCGCCCTTCCGCAGCCATCACCGCCACCCGCTGCATCCGACCCATCGGTGCGAAGCCCGCCTCGCTGAACGAGCGCACGAACAAGGTGTTGATGTCGGCCTTCTTGTCGAAGTAGCTGGAGAAGACCAGGATCCGATCGTCCAATACCTGCACCGTTTCCAGTGCATGATCGTCCTTGTCGATCTCCATGGGCAGCAACTTCTGGTAAACGATGCGGTGGGATGCATCCATCTTCCGCAGGAAGCGTTCCTTCTTCTGCCACACCAGCATGTAGACGAAGTCGTCGGTGTAGCCCACGACCATGTCGAAGGCGCCGTCCTTGCTGTCGTTCATCTCCGGCCCCCACTCCACCGTGGCGCGTTCCGTTTTCGTTTGCGCCTGGAGCGGCAGGTTCAAGAGGACCAAAAAGGCCCAGAACAGGTGGCGTTGGATCATTCGTGTGGCAGGTGTTGGAGGTCGGTGGGATCGGTCCATGGCCCATCCATCAGGGGACGGTATCCGGGGCATGGCCCAGTGCGGCTGCAATTCTGGGGCCGCGAATATAGCTGCCCCGGCCATGCACGAAGCCCCACGAACAGGGCCAGCGCCTCTTATCCACCGCGAATCCGTAAGGACCCATCCACAGAACACACGGATGGACACGGATGTTCCGCCTAGCGGCGGAAGGAAGACCGATACCTTGAACTCTCATCCGCTTCATCCGGGATCCGCCTGCACATCACATCCACAGCGCCTTCTCCTCCGGCATCAGCTGTATCCATCCGCGTCATCCCGCCAAGTCGGGACCGGTCCTGCAGAAGGGATCAAGACCCAAGAGCCCTGCCCCATAAAAGGCGACCCCGGTACCTAGGCGGAAGCACCGGGGTCTTCGGAACACAGGACCGAGGTCCTGGTCAGTAACGTTCAGGCCATGGGAAAGGCGATGGCATCGGCATCGCCATTCTCTACGTTCGGTTGCGCCAATTGTTCCACGCGGGCAGGCTCCTGTACCGGAGGAAGGCTCTGTGCGAACAATTGTTCTTCGTCGGTAAGGCAGAGCAAGAGGGTAAGCGTTTGGACTGGCCACATGGTCGTTCAGGTGTTTTGAGGTGTGCCGGTCATCTTGAAGGTGCTGCAAGTTGAGGGATCCGGGTAGGCCCTGTCAAGACCAACGTGTGATTTTCTTCGACGAATGGGGGTCTGCGTTTGATGGAGAGCCTTTCCGATGGACTAGAGGGATGGGCGTTAGGGAGCTGAAAGCTTGGTGTGTGCAAGCATGGACCAGCAAATGGGTGAACCAGACCGAGTGGCCGATACAGCCGAAAGAAGGAGGCCCACCACAATGACCCGCGCGATGGGAACCTACCCCCTATTTTCACGGCCCATGACCGCCAAACAACGCCTCGAAGCCACCCTCTGGGACATCGCCAATGCCCTGCGCGGCAAGATGAGCGCGGACGACTTCCGCGACTACATCCTCGGCTTCATCTTCTTCAAGTACCTCAGCGAGAAGATGGAATTGTATGCCGACGAGATCCTGCACCCGGACGGCATCACCTACGACCAGATCACCGCAAAGACCAAGGACCGCGAAGCGTACCTGAAGGCCGTGAGTGACTTGAGCGTAGAACAACTCGGCTATTTTCTGGAGCCCGAAGAACTCTTCAAGAGTATTGTGCCTGCGGGCGAAGACGAGGACGGGGTGGATGCGCCCTTCATTCTGGATAAGCTCACCGACGTATTGCGACATATAAGTGAGAGCACACAAGGACATGAGAGCGAGGAGGACTTTGCAAACTTGTTCGAAGACCTAGATCTCACCAGTAGTAAATTGGGCAAAAGCGAGACGGATAAGAACAACCTTGTCGTGAAAGTTCTTCGCAAGCTGGCGACGGTTGATTTTGAACTCGGCGCAGATAGTAGCGATGTGCTCGGTGACGCTTATGAGTTCCTGATCGAGAAATTCGCGAGTGGCGCTGGTAAGAAAGCCGGCGAATTCTACACACCTAAGGAGGTGAGTATGGTACTGGCCAAGATCGTCACTACGGGCAAGAAGCGACTCAAGAACGCCTATGACCCTGCTTGTGGAAGTGGATCATTATTGCTCCGTATCCGTCACGAAGTGTTGGATATCGGACAGTTGGTGGGACAAGAAATGAATCCCACGACCTACAATTTGTGTCGCATGAACATGATCATGCACGACATGCATTATAGGCGATTCGACATACACAACGAAGATTCATTGGAACGCCCGCAGCATATGGGCGAGCAATTTGAGGCGGTTGTGGCCAACCCGCCCTTCAGCGCGCACTGGAAGGCCGGACCCACCAAGAGCTCGGACGACCGTTTCAGCGCGCCCGGCAAACTGGCGCCCAAGACCAAGGCGGACTTTGCTTTTCTGCTGCACATGCTGCACCACTTGGATGATGGTGGAACACTGGCCTGCGTACTGCCACATGGCGTGCTGTTTCGTGGAGCGGCCGAGGCGCACATCCGCGAATACTTGATACGCGACCTCAACGTGCTCGATGCCGTGATCGGTTTGCCCGGGCAGATCTTTTACGGCACCGGCATCCCCACCAGCATCGTGGTGCTGAAGAAGGGCCGCAAGGACCGCGACAACATCCTGTTCATCGATGCCAGTGCCGAAGGGAACTACGAGAAGGTGAAGACGCAGAACAAGTTGCGGCCGGAAGATGTGGACCGCATCGTAAGCACCTACCGCGAACGCAGCGAGCAGGAGAAGTACAGCCACGTGGCCACGCTGGCCGAGGTAAAGGCCAACGGCTACAACCTGAACATACCGCGCTACGTGGACACCTTTGAGGCCGAGGATGCCGTAGACCTGAAAGCCGTGGCGAAGGAGCTGCAGGCATTAGAGAAGGGGATGAAAGAGACCGATGCCGAGTTGGCGAAGTATTGCAAGGAGTTGGGAATTGAAATGCCGTTCGCGTGATGGAGGTCGCGGAGAAGATTAAGAGCGGAGCCAGAACGAAGCCACGACTGCGCTTTTCGAAATTCAATGAAGTATGGTCCCACAGGAGTGTTCAATCACTTGTGGCCAGTATCGATTCTGGTTGGAGCCCGCAGTGTGAAGCAACACCAGCACCATTAGATCAGTGGGGCGTGCTAAAGACGACTGCCGTCGATTGGGAGGGTTTCTTTCAGGACGCGAACAAAGCACTTCCTGTAGACCTCGAACCGCGAGAAGAATTGGAGGTAGTGATTGATGATATACTCATTACCCGTGCTGGTCCGGCTGAACGTGTAGGCGTAATTGCTCATGTCGGGGCCTGTCGTGGAAGGCTCATGTTATCTGATAAGTTGATACGATTGCGGGTGAAGGAAGATGTGAACTCACTGTTCTTGTCGTTGGTCTTGGGCGGCCATAAAGCTCAAAGCCAAATCGTCACGAAGTCATCTGGACTGGCTATGTCTCAGATGAACATCACACAGCAAACTCTGCTTGGAACACAGGTGCACCTACCCACCCTCCCCGAACAGCAGAAGATCGCGGCCTTCCTGGGCGCGGTGGACCGCAAGATCCAGCAGCTGAAGCGCAAGCAGGAATTGCTGGAGCAGTACAAGAAGGGCGTGGTGCAACAGCTCTTCAGCCAGCAGCTGCGCTTCAAGCGGAAGGATGGCGGGGAGTTCCCGGAGTGGGAGGAGAAGCCTTTAGGTTCCTTAGGTGAGTTCAGAACTAGCAGCGTTGACAAACTCACTGAAGAAGGTCAGAAGCTCGTTCGGCTGGTGAACTACATGAACGTCTATCGTCACGAGGAGATCAATGTGCACTCCTTGAACGATTATGTGGTCGTGTCTGCAACGCCAATCCAAATAAAGACCAGTGACCTACGCCGCGGTGATATTCTCTTCACTCCATCTTCTGAAACACCTGATGACATCGGCCATTCGGTTGTGATCTTCGAGGATCTACCTGATGCCGTATTCAGTTATCATCTGCTCAGGTTCAGACCGACTACCAAACTTGACATCAACTACTCACACTACTTCTGCAACACAGACACTGTGCTCAAGCAGATCAGCAGGTTGGCCACCGGTAGTACTCGATTCACCGTTTCTTCAGGCTCTTTTGCAAAGGTTCGCGTTCAGGTTCCCTCCCTCGAAGAGCAGTCCCGTATCGCGGGCTTCCTAATGGCCTTGGATGCGAAGGTGGCGGGGGTGGCGCAGGCGGTGGCGGCGGCGCAGCAATGGAAGAAGGGGTTGTTGCAGCAGATGTTCGTGTAAGGGTCTTGAACTATGATTCGTCTGATTCACATGAATACTATGATGAATGCGAAAAGGATGGCTGTTGAAATCACAGTCCATCACATCATCATTGAAATCATAGTTCAAGACAATGGTTGACGAGCAATACAAGCATTCCGAGTTGACCGGCCGCATCATCGGTGCGGCCATGGAGGTGCACGGAACCTTGGGCAACGGTTTCCAAGAAGTGGTGTATCAACGGGCCTTCTCCATCGAGATGAACATGCGCAACATCGACCATGTGCGCGAAATGGAAATGCCGCTGAGCTACAAAGGCCACGATATCGGTACGCGTCGCGTGGATTTCTTCGTGGAAGGCAAGGTGATGGTGGAGATCAAGGCATTGATCCAGTTGGAGGACGTGCACTTGGCACAGGCTATCAACTATTTGGAAGCTTACGGTATGGAGATCGGACTATTGATCAACTTCGGCAGCCGAAGCTTGCAGTTCAAGCGGGTGATGAAGCCCAAATCTTGAACTATGATTTCAATGATTGAATGAAGACTATGATGAATACCAAGGTTGCGATGGGCGGAATCACAGTCCATCATGGTCATCAGACGCATCATAGTTCGAGACAGGTGGCGGCGGCGGAGCAATGGAAGAAGGGGTTGTTGCAGCAGATGTTTGTGTGAGAGAAAAGGAATTCCGATTAGAACGAAACAAAGGCAATATGGAACCACAGATCAACCGGATTTGGAAACCAATCGAGTTTCAGGAAGCTTGGCTCAAGTGTGACACCTCTGTTCTGGACGGGGTCACAGATGCGTGGTATGCGCGCCGCGAAGAGCTACAATCAAGCTCCAATGCATTCTCGGATTTCATGAATCAATTGAAGCGTGAACACGCCATTGAGACCGGTGTGATCGAACGACTCTATGATTTGGATAGAGGCGTTACAGAGACGTTGATACGCAAGGGCTTCATTGATACCCAGGTTACTCATTTGCAAACCGACGTGGCGGTACCGAAGCTCTTTGGGCATCTAAAAGACCACATGGATGCGATCGACTTCGTCTTTGACATGGTGAATGAGAATCGTCCACTTTCAATTGGATTCATTCATGAACTGCATCAACTCGTTACACGGAACCAGACTACCACCGAGGCTCGGGACCAGTTTGGCAATAAGACAGAGGTTGAACTTTTGAAGGGAAGGTTCAAGACCACGGAGAACAACCCTACGCGCCCAGATGGATCAAAGGTGTATTACTGTCCCCCCATCAACGTTCAGGATGAAGTCGAAAATCTTGTGACCCTGTACAACGAGGCCACAGAGAACAAGGTGCATCCTGTCGTGATCGCGGCATGGTTCCATCATGCATTCTCGACGATACATCCATATCAAGATGGGAACGGAAGAGTGGACAGATTGCTTTCCAGTTTGATACTCATCAAACACGGCCTTTTCCCCTTTACGGTTCGACGAGAGGAGGCTAAGGATCTATATATCGATGCGTTGGAGAAAGCGGACTCGGGTAACCCTCAGCCACTTGTATCCTATTTCTGCGAAACACAGCGAGAGCACATCGAGAAAGCACTCAACCTGAGGGAAGCAACCACCGCCTCTTCCCTTGATGAGGTTGCGCGTCTATTCAGCGGTAAGTTGGAAGAGTGGCAATCGAAGACACGCAAGGAACATGAAGCCAAGGTCGCATTGATCCGAAATGAAGTGTTCGAGCTTTGCTTGACAGAGGTGAACAGTGCTGTGGAAAGCTTGCGGGAGAAGATCAATGGAGGGGCCGAACTGGAAGTGAAATCCTGTTCTCCAAAGGATGGGTTAGAGCAACATTTCTACTACGGTCAGATCATCAAATACGCGAAGAGGCACGGCTATTACTTCAACCGACACCTGCCGAAGGGGTGGATCATGGTCACGATTTCACTCAACCATGTGAAATGGTATCGCTTAGGTATGACTGTACATCACCAAGGGTCGGATGATGGAACATTGGTTTTAGGAGCCTTCTTGGAGGATACAACTACTAAGGTGGATCACAACGAACGGATAGACGCAACTCTTCCATTGGAAATACGACCAGTGTTGATCTCTACAATCGGCGAGGCTTCTTCGAAAGGTTCTATAATCAGCAAGTTCGTCGAGCATGCTCTGACCTTGACACTTGGGCATATAGCGAGCGAACTGTAAACGCCGATGACCACCCAACCCGAAGCCCTCCTCGAAGCCCAGCTGGTAGCCCAGCTGCGCGGCATGGGCTATGGGCCGGTGGTCATTCAGGATGACGCCAGCTTGCTGGCCAATTTGCAAGCGCAACTGGAGGCCTTCAACGGCACCACCTTCACGCAGCGGGACATGACCCGCTTGCTGAACCACTTGCAGAAGGGCACACTCTACGACCGCAGCAAGATCCTGCGCGACCGTTATGCGCTGGAGCGCGAGGATGGCACGGTGACCTATGTGCGCTTCTTCGATGGCGGAGACCCCGCGGCGAACCAATGGCAGGTCACACAGCAGGTGACCAACGTGGGCAGCTACACCAACCGCTACGATGTCACCATCCTGTGCAACGGCCTGCCCGTGGTGCAGGTGGAGTTGAAGCGCAGCGGGCTGGAAGTGAAGGAGGCCTTCAACCAGATCATCCGCTACAAGCGCCACAGCTTCTGGGCCAACGGCGGGCTGTTCCAGTACATCCAGCTCTTCGCCATCAGCAACGGGGTGAACACGAAGTACTACGTGAACAACCCCATCGAGGCGCTCACCTTCACGCAGACCTTCTATTGGACGGATGAGGACAGCCGCCGCAAAGCCGAACTGAAGGACTTCACCGCCGACCTGCTGAGCATCCCACGGCTGTGCCGCATGATCAGCCACTACACCGTGCTGAACGACCGTGACAAGCGGCTGATGGTGCTGCGCCCCTACCAGGTGTTCGCCGTGGAAGCCATCGTGGACAAGGTGCGCAACTACGATCCCGCTGCCGCTGACCGCACCGACAACTACGGCTACATCTGGCACACCACCGGCAGTGGTAAAACGCTTACCAGCTTCAAGGCCAGCCAGGTGATCATGGGCCTGCCCGATGTGGCCAAGGTGGTCTTCGTCGTGGACCGCAAGGACCTCGACTACAAGACCATGGAGGACTTCAACGACTACAAAGAAGGTAGCGTGGACGCCACCGAGAACACCAAGGGCTTAGTGGAGCAGTTGGGGGATCCGAACACCAAGCTCATCGTCACCACCATCCAGAAGCTGCACATCGCCATCAGCAAGGTGCGACACGAGAAGAAGGTTGAAGCGCTGAAGGACGCGCGCATGGTCTTCATCTTCGACGAGTGCCACCGCAGCCAGTTCGGCAAAACGCACGGCGCCATCACCAGCTACTTCACCAACGCGCAGCTCTTCGGTTTCACGGGTACGCCCATCTTCGCCGAGAACGCCAGCAAGAACGACCTGGGCAAGCGCACCACCAAGCAGCTCTTTGGCGCGTGCCTGCACAAGTACGTGATCACCGATGCCATCCGCGATGAGAACGTGCTGCGCTTCAGCGTGGAGTACGTGGGCCGCTACAAGAAGAAGGAAGACGGCATCGAGATGGACATCGATGTGGAGGATATCGACCGCGCCGAGGTCTTTGATGATGAGAAGCGCTTGGGCAAGGTGGTGGACAACATCATCAGCATCCACTACCGCAAGACGCACAATCGTGAATACAGCGCACTCTTCGCCGTCAGCAGCATTCCCCTGCTGATGAAGTACTACGAACTGTTCCGCCAACGCAAGGAGGCCGGTGCGCACGATCTACGCATCGCGGCCATATACAGCTACGGCACCAACGAGGAGGATGAGGAAGCCGTGGGCGCACTGCCCGAGGACACCAACCTCGCGAGCGAACCACCCGCGACCTATGGCAGCGGACACAGCCGCGATGCCATGGACCGAATCATCGGCGACTACAACGCGCAGTTCGGCACCGCCTTCAGCACCAAGGACCAAAAGGGCCTGGAGAACTACTTCAAGGACATCACCAAGAAGTTGCGCGAACGCGAGAAGACGACGGCCAAGGACAGCGACCGCATCGACCTGGTGCTGGTGGTGAACATGATGCTCACCGGCTTCGACGCCAAGAAGGTGAACACCCTGTACGTTGACAAGCGCCTGCGCTACCACGGCCTGATCCAAGCTTACAGCCGCACCAACCGCATCCTGAATGAGAAGAAGAGCCAGGGCAACATCGTGGCCTACCGCAACCTGAAGAAGGCCACGGACGATGCGCTCGCCCTGTTCAGCAACAAGGACGCGAAGGAGATCATCTTCCTGCCGCCTTACCAGAAGCTGGTGGCGCAGTTCATCGCCGCCTACAAGAAGCTTTTGGAGGTGGCGCCCACCGTACGCGCCGTGGATGCGCTCGTGGACGAGGAACAGCAACTGGCCTTCGTATCCGCCTTCCGCGAACTCATCCGCTTGCTGAACGTCCTGAAGACCTACGCCGAATTCGATTGGCGCGACCTGCCCATCACCGAACAGGTCTTCGCCGGCTACACCAGCAAATACCTGGACCTGCGCGACAGCGTGCAACGCCAACGCGCAAAGGACAAACACAGCATCCTGGAGGACATCGATTTCGAAGTGGTGCTCGTGCACCGCGACGAGATCAATGTGGCCTATATCCTGAAGCTGCTCGCGCGTTTGAAAGGCGAAGAGCACACCGCGAAAGGCGAGGCCATGCGCAAGCAGATCATGTCCCTGCTCAGCAGCGACGTGGAGCTGCGCAGCAAACGCGAACTCATCGAAAAGTTCATCGCAGAGCACCTCCCCAAGATCACAGACCCGGACCGCATCCAGGACGAGTTCGAGAAGTATTGGGAGGATCAACGGGTGATGGCCCTCCACACCCTCTGCGAAGAAGAACACCTCGACCAGAAGCAATTCAACAACCTCATCGAGACCTACATCTTCACCGGCCAGGAACCGCTGAAGGACGATGTGATCAAGTGCCTCGAAGCGCGACCCAGTGTGTTGAAGGCGCGGGAGGTCGGCGAGCGCATCGTGGAACGGATGAAGGAGTATGTGGAGGTGTTTGTTCGGGGGATGGTGGCGTAGGGATAACCAATCTTCTTAATAGATGAATAGGCAGGACTCGATTCAACGAATCATAAAACGCGCAAAGCTTATTTCAGCCAAGGGGTATGCTACCTATGCAGAAATGCAAGAGTTATCTGTTCCGAAAGGAAGCATTTACAATGACTCTCGTTACAAATATGGCACACCGCTGGTTACCTCCGAATCGCCCATTTGCGGTTCAATCAGACTCGTTGAGTGGATAGGTGGTATCGAAGAGGATCACCTCGATGATTCAGGACAAGTCATCAAAGAGTCTCGATATTGGGTTGCCTATCTCGTTGAGATAAGAGTACAGGGGAATGTTGAGTATTCCATTCCCTTTCCAGCCCTAGGAGTTGTCGGTGATTCACATGACCGGGAGATGTGGAAGTTCAGTCAGGAAAGATTGGAAAAGTGCAACGACATTCAGTTGGGCCTTATTGGAGCAGCCCTAAACGCGTGACAAACACAGCCTAAGCCCCCTCAGGTTCTCACGAAGTGCCCCTGCGCTTTCGGCTACGAACGCCACGGTCCGCTTCGAGCGCCCCTGTCGCGAGTTGAGGTCGAAGGACGAGTCACTAGTTTAGGACCATACATTTCTCACTTTCCAATGAACATGCGCGGTGATCTGACCTGTTTGGCCTTTCTTTTCCTCACCCTGCAAGCAAATGCACAAGCCGGTGGGATCGATATCAGCTTCAACACTGCCGATCTCGGTTTCGGGTACGGCGATGGGGCATTCGGTCTGGTGCGCTCCACCACCTTGCAGTCCGATGGCAAGATCATCATCGGGGGGGCCTTCACTTCGTACAACGGGACCGGTCAGAACTGCATCGCCCGCCTGAACGCCGATGGGTCCTTGGACGACTCCTTCGATACCGGTACGGCCACGAACAATGTCGTATACGCCACTGTCTTGCAGGCCGATGGGAGGACCATCATCGCAGGCGCCTTCTCCAGCTATAACGGCACCGCGCGTAGTCGCATCGCTCGCCTGAACACCGATGGCAGCTTGGACGCCTCCTTCGATCCCGGCGTAGGCCCGAACAACGCCGTGCTCTGTACCGCTATACAGAACGATGGAAAGTTCTTCATCGGGGGCAATTTCACCGCCATCAACGGAACGGCCCGGAACCGCCTTGCCCGCCTGAACATGGATGGCAGTTTGGATACCTCGTTCGATCCCGGCACAGGGGCAGGCAACAGTGTCCTGGCGACCGCCATTCAAGCCGATGGGAAGGTCATCATCGGTGGGAATTTCACCAGTATCAACGGCACGACCTGTGGCCGCATCGCTCGGTTGAACTCGGATGGCAGTTTGGATGCATCGTTCAATACCGGCCAGGGGGCGACCAATTCGGTCACCAGTATCACACTGCAGGCCGACGGGAGGATCATCATAGGCGGATCTTTCACGAATTACAACGGCACAGGCCGGAACAACCTGGTACGCTTGAACGCTGATGGCAGCGTGGACACCTCCTTCGATACCGGCACCACGACCTATTTCGATGTACGCACCGCCTTGGTGCGAGCCGATGGGAAGATCATCATCGGTGGGAATTTCAGTCTGACCCGCCTCAATGCGGATGGAAGCCTGGACGCATCCTTCTCCACCGGCACTGCACAGAGCACATTTGTCTGGTCCATCGCTGAGCAGAATGACGGTAGGATCATCATCGGAGGGAACTTCGCGAACGCCGGTGACTTGGGGCGCAACAGAGTTGCCCGCCTTCATGCCGACGGCGAGCTTGACGTCTCCTTCAACCCCGGCACCGGGTCGAACTGGTATGTCCTTGCCTCTGCCGTGCAGGCTGATGGGAAGATCCTCGCTGGAGGGATGTTCACCAGCTTCAATGGCACGGGGCGCAACTTCCTTGCACGCCTGAACGCCGATGGCACCTTGGACCCCACTTTCGACATCGGGTCGGGAGCAAGCTGGGCGGTCCTCTCCTTCGCGCTGCAGGCCGATAGCAAGATCATTGTCGGAGGCGCCTTCTCCGGCTATAACGGCACCGCGCATAGTCGCATCGTTCGCCTCAACCCCGATGGTAGCCTTGATGCCTCGTTCAACCCCGCTTTTGAGGCGAGCAGCTCCGTCAAATGCATCACACTGCAATCCGATGGGAAGATCATCATCGGGGGCTTGTTCACCTATAGCAGCGGGCCGGAATGGAGCAACATTGCCCGGCTGAACATGGATGGCAGTGTCGATGCCACCTTCGATCCCGGCACAGGGGCCAACAACGATGTCGAGGCTACCGCCCTTCAAGCAGATGGCAAGATCATTGTCGGCGGAGATTTTACCAGCATCAACGGCACGGCATGCGGGCACGTGGCTCGGCTGAACGCCGATGGCAGTTTGGATGCATCGTTCAACCCTGGAGCCGGGGCTGACGGCTACGTCAAAGCGATCGCGTTGCAGGCCGATGGGAAGATCATTATCGGTGGTGACTTCAACAACTATGATGGCATGGGTCACAACCGCATCGTACGGCTGAACGCTGATGGCAGTGTGGATGCATCATTCCTCTCTGGTGCCGGGGTGGACGGCTACGTCAGAGCGATCGCGTTGCGGGCCGATGGGAAGATCATTGTTGGAGGGGAATTCACCAGCTATGATGGTGCGGGCCGTAACAACCTGGCCCGCTTGAATGCCGATGGTAGCTTGGACACCTCATTCGATCCGGGATCAGGGGCCAACGACGTGGTCTTTACCACCGCGCTGCAAACCGATGGTGGGATCATCATCGGTGGAGGATTCACCAGCTATGATGGTACGGGGCGCAACCGCATGGCCCGGGTGTTCGGGTCCGCCAGCACAAGCATTGAGGCACCTAACGAGGAAATGGACATCGTCCTGTGGCCGAACCCAGCTAACGAATTGATCAACATTCGAACTTCGGACAACAAGTGGCGGACCACGCGGATCATGAACGCGCTAGGACAACAGGTATTTCACAGTTCCAGGACCGACGTCCTGCCGCTCCATGGGTTCGCTGCCGGGATATACTCGTTACAGACCTTGGATGCCGAAGGCCGGGTGCTTGAGCAGGTTCGGCTGGTGAAACACTAGATCCTTGGACCTGCGCATGGTCTCCTGAGGCACGATGGGCCCCAGCGCTTTCGGCTTCGAAAGACAGGGTCATCGTCGTACGACCCTAAGGCCGTTTGGTGCGGGGAAAGCACCGCGCAACTGCCCCCCCCCCGCAACCCAAGCCCCGCACCTTCCGTAAACGCACCCGACCGCATGTCGCACACCCATGATCCGCAGTTCCATGAGCCCGGCCCAAGTGGCAGCCATCGCCCGAAAGGACGTGGGGCAGGTGCTGCGCCATGCGAAAGCGAAGCATGCCGCGCTGGTGGAGCTATGCCCCGGGCCGAGCAGTAAGGAGGTGCTCGTGCGCAGCGGCGAATTCACCAGCAGCAAGCGGCTGCAATGGATCTACGTGATCACGGCCACCCAGGGCAGCGTGTCCATCTATATCCCTTGGTCTGGTCCCCGACCACCTTGGGGGTGCGTGCCATGCAGCTGGATGACAAAGGACCGGCCAGCTTCTACCAAGTGCATGTGATGGACCGTTACTTGGAACGCTACCTGAAGCATGGGAACCTGAACTACGCCTTGCGCGAGTTCCACCTGAAGAACCACCTGAAGACCTACCTGCCGGCCGACTACAAGAACGACCCGCACGCCTACGTGGCCGCCAGCGATGACGGCTATGTGGCCGGCGAGCTACTGCGCGATGATGCGGTGGTGTACCTGCGCACCTTCTACGATGAGCGGGCCGGAAGGGACCGCTTCGGCGAATGCCGGGCCGCGCTGAACTGGCAAGTGGTATGGCACAGCGTGAGCCTCGCGCGCACCCCCCGCCGCGATACACCGCACATCGCCTGGGGTAGAGGCTACGACCTTCGGCTAGCGGCCTGAAGTGACCCGCCTGCGGCCACTGCGTTCTCCTTGTTGTGCTTGAGCTTGCCTTTCCTAGGCCGTTGGTCCGCACAAACCCATTTCAGGACGAGTCAATGAGAACCGATCGCATTCCACGAACCACCGCTAGACAGTCCGCTGCATGGGAGCGAAAGAGGTGCGCCTACATTCCGGTCAGCGCACATCGCCGGATCACACCAATACGATACATTGCATCATAACCCATACCGATGAGACGCCCCACCGCGCAATTCATACTGATCCTCTTACTCACCCTACCATCAGCAGGAGGGGCACAGGCCCAAGAATACAGCGACCCCATGCTGAAGAAGGCACTATCCGAGCCGATGGTCCTGCTCCTTTCCTGCCGGGATAATGAGATCGTGTACGGCCAATACCGGAACGTGGAGTACGGGCAGGTGAACGCAGCGGAATTGATGGACGCCTTGGGAGGGAGTGAAACGAGGAAGGACAGTGCGATGTGCGTGAGCTACAACGTGCGGAATGCTCCAGAGGACGTGCAGCGAGCGTTCGACCTGGCCTACGAACTGGGTTATGGCCATGTGCTCGTGGTCCTGGAGAACCCACCGGACCACGTGATCGGCAAGCATGCCGCCTATGTTGCGGTGCTGTACAAGGCCGGGAAGGGCAAGAAGTTCACTAGGCAGAAGCCCCAGATGGAACTGAAGACCGTGAAATTCAATGGGCTCTGTAAGAAACTCGCATCCAAACTGGAATGACCATGTTGAAGAAGATACTCGCATGCACCCTGCTCGCCCTCCTCGGGCTTTCACTCACATCCGCCGGGGGTGGCCCCGAACCGTTGCCGCAGGAGCTTCGGACCGAGACCTTGCTCGTCCTGCTTTTCGACAGGGCCCCGGATAACCTACGGGGTGCGAAGAAGCACAACGAGCTGATCGATGAACTGAACCGGAAGACGCTGGAGGAGCTGAAGGAATACCCCTTCCCTTCCGCAACGATGGCCCGCAGCAAGTACGAGAAGAACGAGGATGTACCGGAACACCGGTACATGCTGAACGGCATCATCGCGAAGAAGTTCAACGATGGCGAGATCGTGACCACCTCGGATCGCGCCTATGTTTCTGACGTGGTCCTGGAGGACCATCGAACAGAGACGACCTACATCATCTTCAAAGACAAACCGAGTACCCAGCACATCTTCACGAAATACGCGCTCAACGAGATCGTGAAGCGGGTAGAAAAGGGCAAGTAGTTGTAGTCAACAGGTCATGGTCCAGTCCGATCGATGAGGACTTGATCCCCTGATAAACCCGAGCATGGTCTCCTGAGGCTCGAAGGGCCCCTGCGCTTTCGGCTACGAACGCCAGGGTCCACATCGAGCGACCCTGTCGAGGTTTGAAAGCCCGGAACGCATGACCATCAGCGATTAACTTGGACCCTTCAAGCCACCCACATGCGACACAGCTTTGTTCTATTGGCCATCATACCCGTATCCGTGCTTGCCCAATTCGGCCCGGCAACACCCATTTCAACCAGCGCACACTATGCGTCACAGATCGTGGTGGCGGACCTGAACGGAGATGGATCCAATGACCTGTTGGTGTCCGCCTTTGAAGGTGCACAAGTGAGCTGGTATCCGGGGACAGGGTCCGGGACCTTCGGCGACCGTATGGTGATCGACGCGACGTTGATCGGCGCCGATGCGTGTGCCGCTGCGGATCTGGATGGGGATGGGGACCTGGATGTTCTTGCGACAAGCTACTACTCCGATAATGTGGTCTGGTTCCGCAATGATGGCGCTGGCAACTTCGGCCAACTACGCCTGATCGGTCTGGTTTATGAACCCTACTATGTGCAGGCGACCGATATGAATGCGGATGGCCTGATCGATGTTATTGCTTCTGTGTACGGGGATGATGAAGTGTCGATCTTCTGGAATCAGGGAAATGGGCAATTCGGTACAGAGGATGTGATCACCGGTTCGGCATTCGATGTGCGAATGACCGCAACGGGGGACCTTGATAGCGATGGCGATATCGACCTTCTCTCCGCCGATCAAAGCGGGTTGGCCAAATATGCGAACAACGGGGACGGCACATTCGGCGCACGGGAGATCCTGAATTCCAATATGTATTTCAAGGTCCATACCGCCGACATCGACGATGATGGCGACCTGGACGTTCTTGCAGGGAGTTTCGGTGATGATAGGATCGAGTGGTTCCAGAACGACGGTTCCGGAGCGCTGACGGTACAGCCACTGATCGGAGTGACCCCTTCGTATATGTCGAACATCTATCCATGCGACCTGGATGGCGATGGGGATCTGGATGTGCTTGCCGCGTGTTGGAGCAACTTTTCGTGGTATGCCAACAACGGTTCGGGTGTGTTCGGGCCAGCGCAGGTGATCGAGTTTTCGAGCGATAGACCATTTGCCATCGTTGCTGGGGATATGGATACCGACGGCGACCAGGATGTGCTGGTGTCCACCATCTATACGGATGAGTTGAACCTCTACGCCAACAACGGGAACGGCCAATTCGGCAGTGCATATCTGGTGGCAGGCATCGGGGCGACCAACCCTGTACAGTCCTTCATGGCGGACATCAATGGGGATGGGATGCGCGATGTCGTCGTTGTTTCCAGTGGGGACAACAAAGTGTCCTGGTTCGCGAAAGCAGCGGACGGCACCACGGGTCCGCGCCAAGTGGTGACTACCGTGACCGGAATGCGTTCCGCCCATGCTGCGGATGCCGATGGTGATGGCGACACCGACCTCTTCTCCATCTACAGCAGCGGTCTCGGGCTTTCCCTGAACAATGGCACAGGCACCTTCGGACCGCGACAGACCTTGGGCAACATGTCCGCGCTCCATGACATCGCCAGCGGCGATATCGATGGCGATGGGGACGTGGACCTGCTCTACGGCATGGTTGATGTGAACGGTTTGAAGATCGCTCTGAACAATGGGAATGGCACATTCGTGATACCTGCTGTGGACAACCCCACCGCCTCACAGCGCTTCGGTAGCATGCTGGTGGATGTGGACGCGGACGGGGACTTGGACATGGTACATGGCGACCCTTCAGAAGACCGCTACGAATGGTATGCGAACGACGGAACCGGGGGGTTCGGACCGGTGCAAACGATCGGGACCGTGACCGCATCAACGATCAACGCGATCCTTTGGAAGGACCTGAATGGGGATGGCCTGAAAGACCTTGTTGCTGCCACCGATGACGATGCCCGTATCGTATGGTTCCCGAACCTGGGTTCTGGGTCATTCGGTCCGGAGCAATCCGGTATCACCTTGAATGGTGCGCGTGGTGTGGATGTGGCCGACATGGATGGTGATGGTGACCTGGACATTGCTGCCACCTCATTCTCCGGCGGTGGCGTGTACTATGCGCTGAACAACGGCAGTGGCGTCTTCGGGACACCGGTCTTGATCACCGGGGCATCGAACGGGCCGATCCACTTGATCGCCGATGACATGGATGGTGATGGCGACCCGGACCTGATCGTAACTGCGAACCTGGGGGACCAGGTGGATTGGTACGAGAACTACTTCGGCTCCGCTTATCGGTTGGAAGGCACTCTTTACCATGACCTGAATGCCGATGGCGCGTATGATGCGAATGAGCCCGGGGCGGTGTGGTACACGGTGCAGAGTACTCCTTTTACCAGCACTCCGCTGACCGGACCGGATGGTGGGTTCGAGTTCCTCGTCGATCCAGGGTCCTACAGCATCACCGCCCTCACGGGGAATCCACTTTGGCAGATCAGTTCCGTGCCAAGCACTTATGAAGTTGACCTGACCGCTACTGACCCGGTGGCCACGGGCCTTGATCTGGGTATCACCGCAGTGGTGGATACTTCGGTGATCAACCCCTCCTTCACTTCCGCAGCCGGGGTTTGTTCGGAACCAGTGAACCAGTGGATCAGCTACGCCAACCGCGGCACACGCATTGAGCACGGTCGCGTGGAACTGGACCTTGACCCGCTGCTCACCTTCAACAGTGCCACCCCTGCACCCGATCTGGTGGTCGGTTCCCACTTGGAATGGAATTTTGAGGACCTCACCTATGAGGAGGTGCGGGCCATTACGCTCAACGTCACCCGCCCCAGCGCAAATTTCATCGGAGATACGCTCAACGCCCTGCTCTCCGTGCTGCGGATGGACGCCATGGACAACGTCACCGACACCTTCACGAACGCCTGGTCCGAGGTGATCCTCTGCTCGTACGACCCGAACGACAAACTGGTAACGCCCAGGGGTGAGGGCAACACGGGGATCGTGGACATCGGAACCCCCTACCTCGACTACACCATCCGCTTCCAGAACACCGGCGCGGCACCTGCACAGGATATCATCCTGCGCGACCACTTGGACCCTTCCATCGATCCCAACCGCATGGAGGTCCTCGGCTATTCGCATCAACCCACCCGGATCGTGATCGAGGTCGGCCAGGAGCTGGTGGTCCACTTCGATGGCATCAACCTACCGGACAGCAGCGCGGACCTTGTGGCCAGCCAAGGCTTCATCACCTTCCGTACACCGCTGCGTGCGGGCCTCCCGGATGCCACTTGCGTGGAGAACCAGGCCCTGATCTTCTTCGACCTGAACGAACCCGTGATCACGAACACCGTGGTGAACACCTTGGTGGATTGCTCGCTGTTCACCGCGGAAGTGAGCTATCTGGGCGAAGGGCAACTTACCGCATCGGCCGGAACCAGCTACCAATGGTACCTCAATGGTGTCGCTATTCCAGGTGCCACGGAAGACAACTACGACGCCACAACAACGGGTCAATACGCGGTGGTCACCACGAGCAATTACATCTGCGTGGCCGAGAGCGACCCCGTGTTCGTGAGCATCAACGGCATCGAAGAGCAAGGGACCAACGCGCTGCGCATCACCCCGAACCCGGCACGGGACCAAGCCGTTCTGCAGAGCGAGGATGTGCTCCATCCGAACAGCTGGATCGAATTGCTGGACCCGCAAGGCCGCGTCGTGACTTCCATGCGCGGCACCGGCAGTCACACCATGGTGCTGGATGTTTCCAAGCTTTCTACCGGTCTGTATGTGCTTCGGTTCATTGATGCGGATGGCGTGAGCAAAGCACAACGCCTCGTGGTGGAGTGATGCAGGCCGTACTTTGAAGAGGCATGTCGATCTCTAAAGCCCACGCAGTGTCACCTGAGCCACGATGGGACCCTGCGCCTCGCGCTACGAATGTCAGGGTCCTCTTCGAGAGACCCTGCCGAGGTTTGAGAGGAAGTAGGGTCAACTCCCCAATTTCTATCACGCCGTTCGGCACGCCTTTCTTGTTCACCATAGGCGGTGGTCTTGTACTGCACGTAGGATCTGCTCATGCTGATGTTCCGGGCAAGCGCGGTGGTGGAATGGCGTGGTCAAGTTCCCCAGGATGCAGGAAACCATGGATCCGATACATTTGGTTGATGCGACCCACCCTTCTCCCCTCCCTGTTCGCCCTAGCAGGCCTGCTGCCCTTTTCGTTGAACGCGCAATCCACGGTGCGGACGATCAACGATGGATTCGAGACCGCTTTTGGCTCGGAAGGCGAAATGACCCTCCTGACCGATGGCGATGTGCTGGTGCAGGACGGGCATACGGTCATGCGCTTGCATCCCGATGGAACGGTCGCATGGATGCGCAATTACCGCTTTGGAGAGGAAGCTGCGATCATTGGAGATATCGGGGAGGAATTGGCCGGTGACCTGATCATGCGGATCGCGGTGTACGATCCTTCCCTGAATACCTACCTGGGTTGGATGCGCACCAACAGCATGGGTGTGCCAGTAGAATGCAAGGTCCGGACGGACGTAGCGAACTTTGCTGTTACTGCTCAGTTGGCCGTACACAGCAACGGCGACCGGAGTATGTACTACTTCGACCTAGTGAACGCTACGGAAACATTGTGTCGGCTTGCCCCGAATGGAACGTTGCTATGGGCCAAGCAGCCCAACGAGGGGGCCGGTATACTGGCCTCCATGGACATTGAAGCGTGGGGCACGGACCTCTACATGGCTTCTATTGCGCGAATTCACAAATTCGATGCGAACGGCAACGAATTGTGGGCACAGGTGTATCACTTGGGCTTGGAGATCGAGAAATTGCGGCCCAGGTTGGAAGGTGTGTATTTCGCAGGCAAATACATGGGCGAACCAGCCTACGGCCTGTTCGACCACGACGGTGCGTTGCTATGGGCGCGTTCCATCGTGTGTTCCGACCCGATCTTCCTAGAAGACCCGAACGTGAGCGAGGTGGACGTGGTGCATGGCCCTGCGGGAGATCTGGTTTATGTGAAACTGGGTGCCGAGGATCTAAGCTTCCTGTTCCACATAGGCATAGGCCCGGTGCATGAAGCGTTGGGCGGCGCACGCATCCCCATGTCCCACGCCCCCGACCGCATTGCACCTACCGCACTTGGCGGTGCGGCGCTGACCTATTCATCATCGCCCGGTTCCATCAGCCTAGTGCACACCGTGGATCCCACCTTGGATCCCACCGGTTGCGCGGATGCTGTCGCGTTCACCACGGAACCCATTACGCCGAATGCCATGGATTGGCCCGCGATCGATTACCATACGGTGACCCCGCAGTGGGAAGTGCGCACGATCATCACTGAGAACGTGAACGGCAGCACCACCACCCTGTGCAACGGGGTTGGCCTGCCGGAGTTGGAGGTAACCCGCCCTCACGTGTATCCGCAACCGGCCACGGACCGGGTACAGATCATGGAGCTTCCTGCAGGGCCGATCCAGTATTCGGTATTCGATGCCACAGGCCGCGCAGTGCAACACGGCACAGGCAGTGGACCAATGCTCTCCCTTTCTTTAGGTGAATTGGAACCCGGGGTCGCCGTTGTGCACGTTCACACGGCAGTTGGTTCATGGAAGTTCCCTGTGCTGATGCAATAGCACTCATAGCACTCATGGATAGGTGAGGTGTGCTTGTTGCTCGTTGCCTATCACGCTATACGCCAACCGCCCGTTCCCGCGAGCGGGGAACAGGAACCGACAAATGCGAAAGCCCCGGCGATGTGCTGGGGCTTTTTGCATTTCAGTTATCCAAGCAGGCTCACATCCCCAGCTTCGTCATTACGCCGTTCGGCACGCCTTTCTTGTTCACCATGAAGGCGGTGGTCTTGTACTGGACAAAAGGGTTGCTCATTGAAGTAGCCCTTGTAGTCGTTGGAGTCGCCCCAACTGTTCTTCACCACGTACCATTCGGTGCCATTCTGTTCGTAGGCCATTTGATCAATACGTTGTGTTTTCTGAGAGTTTTACCTTGCACTAAGAACCCACACAAGATGAAGCATTATTGCACACTCTTGGCGGCCGTGTTCCTGAGCTGCCAATGGTCGTACGCTCAACCTCCAAGGGTAGATTGGGGCTTTCCGATCGATAGTGATCAATTCGATTATGGCGGTCATGTACAAAGCGACGCGGAAGGGAACATATACGTAGCCGGTGAATTCTCTGGGGCAGTGGACATGGACTCGTGGGAGGATGAGCAGTGGATGCTTGATCCTGGTCCCGGGGGTATGTCTTCTTTCGTTGCCAAGTATGCTGGTTCAGGGGAGCTGGTTTGGGCAATGGCATTGGAGTCGAACACCTCCGGTGAGGTGGCGAATACCATTCAGGACCTGGTCGTTTCTTCGGACGGCACGATCCATATTGTAATGGAGGTGAATAGCGGCCTGGACCTGAACCCATTGGGGTCCGAAGTCCCGATCCAAGCCATGACACCGACCGCTCAAGGCTTTTTTCACGATATCGTACTCGTACAATATGCCACGGACGGTTCCTATTCATGGCACAAGCAGATCATCGGGTCGTCCAGTGCGGATAGGATGGGGGCTGCCGGCCTCGACCTTACGGCCAACGGGTCGATCATTCTAACTGGAGCGTACTTCGGGGACATTGATCTGGACCAGTCCAATTCATCCACCTCGGATTCATTGCATTCCGTAGTTCCGTCCGGAAATCAAGCCTTCATTGCCACTTATGGAGCGAATGGTGAATTCGTCGCTGCGATCGACTTTGATCAAGAGTCTGATGTAAAAGCCTCGGCTGTGCCGAATAGTGACTTTCTAGGCTTTGTCGTTTTCTTGAGCACGAGTGAAGCCTCTTTCGATTTCGACCCCGGGAGCGAGGAGTGGTCTTTTCCAACGAATCCTGGTGTGGACAATGTTGTTGCCTTCGACAGCGACATGGAATTCATATTCGGAACTCCAGCAGCCACTGTCCAAGGAGGTGAAAGCGGGTATAGCGTCTTCGAAGCATTACCGTTGAGCAATGGGCAGGTCATAGTGCGTTCAAGCGTTTACGGAACTGTTCAAATAGGTGACAGTGCATTCGTGCTAGGCTCAGGATCACCAAGCCAAGCGCTGAGCGTGTTATCCTTCACTGGCGAACCCTTCTGGGCTAGGCTCATTTCGGAAAGTAGCGCGCTAGGGCGATTGTTGGGGCGCTTGGTAAATGACGACGTTGTTCTGGGCTTTGCGTTCAATAGCCCCGTGGATCTCGATGGGGCAGGTGGCAACCCAGAGGCGATCCTGATACCGGAGAGCAGCACGGATTTCGGATTTGTCCGGTACTCGACAGAAGGGACATTCGTAGAGGCATTTCAAATCGTCACAGGTAGTGAACTCACTACCTATGGTCTGGATGTAACAGATGGTGACAATTTGGTCATAACAGGTGAGATGTTCGGAACGATCGACTTTGACCCTACCGAGTTTGATTACTCGGTCAATATTCCGTTCACACCAGACGAGTACGATGGTGCGTTCTTGGTCAAGTATTTGAATTTTACAACTGGAATAACAGAGCGGCGTAGGTTGGGATCAATAAGGCTTAGTCCGAATCCTTCTAGTTCATCCGTGCGCATCGGACCCGTTCCGGACGGCTCACCCATTGAAGCAGTGACCGTTTTCGATCCAAGCGGTCGCTCTATTTCGCTGGCGAGCACAAGGTCGGGCTCAGAAGTAACATTGGACCTTGAAGGCATAGCATCAGGACTGTATGTGATCCATGTGCTAGCCGGTGACCAACGCTACGTTTCCACTTTGGTGAAGAAGTGACAGCGAAGTCAGTTCACGACTTGGGTCCACACTCTCGGCTTTCGAGGTTCCGACTATGGCGTGAATAGGTTTTGGAGGGGGCGCTGTTTTTTAGGGACAGAACGAGCCTCACATCCCCAGCTTCTTCATTACGCCATTCGGCACGCCTTTCTTGTTCACCAGGAAGGCGGTGGTCTTGTACTGGACAAAAGGTTTGCTCATGTAGAGGTAGCCCTTGTAGTCGTTGGAGTCGCCCCAACTGTTCTTTACCACGTACCATTCAGTACCGTTCTGGTCCTGCGCGATACCGGTGAGTTGCATGCCGTGATCGTCCGTCGTTCCGTAGTTGTCAAATGCATTCTGGCGCATCTCGGCGGTGATCACCGGTTCGGGTTGCGGGCTCTTGAAGAGCTCCTGGCGTTCGGCCTTGGTGAGCTTCTCGGCATCGGCCATGGTGGTAAAGGCCACGCCGTTCTTCCAGCTGAAGGTGGGTTCGCTGACATCGCCGCCCCAGGCCACGGTGTAGCCTGCGCGCAAGGCGTTGTCGATGATGGCGGTGAGGTCCTCCACCGGCACGTTGTATGCCGGTTGCAGGGCCCAGTTGTCCGGCACCATCAAGGTGGTGCGGGTGTAGTACGGTGCATCGGTACCGGAAATGAACTCGACGTAATCGTCGGCCTTCAACTTCACGACATTATCAGCGAAGCTCTTCGGGGTGTAGGTCTTTCCGTTGTAGGTGAATTCTTCTGGGACCTCGCCGAGATAAGCATCCAGCACGCCGTTGAAGGCATTGCGCCAAACGGGAGTGAGCTTGCCATCGTTCGGTGCTTTCACCAGAGCATCGAGCATGCCTTTCAACACGGCCTGCATCTCGGCGAATTCGTTCTCGTCGTTCCCGAAGTTCAAGCCGGTGTACGCCTCTTCCGGCATCGCACCGTACTTGCCGTACATGTTCACGGCATCGTGGCCCAGGCCACCATCACCGTAGTTCAGTGATCCGTGCATGCGCAGGTAGTTCACCGCCTTCTCCTCGTACACCTTGCGTGCGGCGTAGATCTTCGAGAGGTGGATGGATGGCCCACCGTGTTTGATCATCTCCGATTCCAGGAAGGAGCCGGTGGAATAGCTCCAGCACGTGCCGGAGGAACCTTGGTCCTGTACAGGGGTGGTCTCGGCACTCACCACGGTGGTGAAGCGGAAGCCGACGGTATCGCTCTTGTTGGCGCTGATCTTCTTGATCAGGTCGTCCTGGGCGTGCAGGCTCGTGGTGATCGCGAACGCGGAAAGGAGGAAGGAACGGATCTTCATGGTGCAGAGGGATCGCTGCAAAGAAAGGGGATGCGGATGGAACCGGTCGGATCCAGCGGTGACCAAGTGTTGGAGATGTGCGGTATCGGCGGAGGTTCCCCCCTATCCACAGGCCGTAGCGTGTTATCCGCAGCGATTACCGCAGCGTGTTATCCACAGATGTCGCACTAAATACAAATGCTGTTCAAACGAAAGGCCCATTCTGCCAAGCGTATTATCTGTGACCATCTGCGACATCTGTGGAAATAACCCGCCATCCCGCCCGGCGTATTCATCTGTGTCCATCAGTGACATCCCGCGAATACGGGACAGGTCCTGCGGAAAGAATTAGGGCCCGATCCCCCGAGGTAGCGACGGTCAACGCACCATCTCTATGTAGGATTGGAGAACTTAGGCCCCTCAACCGTAACCGACAGTCAACGCCATTCATGCCACACATCGCACTTATCTCCGCCAGCGTCCGCACCGATCGCAAGAGCCACCACGTCGCCCTTCACCTGAAGCGCAGCATCGAAGCCACGGACCATACCGTGGACCTCTTGGACCTGAAGGAATTCGATTTCCCGTTGTTCGAGGAACGGTTGAAGTTCATGAAGGAGCCTACCGCCAAGATCCTCGATTTCGCGGAACGCTTGCGGAAAGCGGATGGTGTGATCATCGTAACACCCGAGTACAACGGCAGCTTCCCGGCCAGCTTGAAGAACGTGATCGACTTACTCACCGAGGACTGGAAGGGCAAGCCGGTTTCGCTGTGTACGGTTTCCGGCGGCATGTTCGCGGGCACACAGGTGATGGTGGAACTGCTGTTCCCGCTTTGGAAGATCAAGGCGTGGGTGCTGCCGTCCTCCATGCAAGTACCCAAGGTGCAGGACGCCTTCGGAGAAGATGGTTCCGTGTTGGCGGACGAAGAAGGTTGGAAGCGCCGTACGGATGTGTTCCTGAAGGATCTGGGCTGGGCGATCGAGGCCCGGAAGCGGATGGAGGGGGTTAGTTGATAGTTGCCAGTTGTTGGTTGTTAGGCTTGCCGCGATGGCGGGGGTAGTTGATAGTTGGTAGTTGTCAGTTGCTAGGCTCGGCCGCGATGGCGGGGGGTAGTTGATAGTGGGTAGTTGTCAGGCTTGGCCGCGATGGCGGGGCGGAAACACTTGGCAATTGCTAGTTGATCGTAAGTTGTTAGAACGTCACGTACCTGAAGAACCTAGCTCATATCATCCTGATCGTCTTCCTAACGATCCTTACGCAAATCGGTGGATCGGTGTATCTCATAAGTCTGTTGTTCTTTAGGAAGTCCGAACACGGAAGAAGACTCAAGCGAGCAGGAGTATTTGTTGGGCTGTACCTTTTCACGACTCTCCTATTGGTACCGAACATTGCGCCGATCTTCGGTCGGGAGAAAGTGAGCAACAGTGAGTTGGTCAAGCCTCACAGCATGTTGTACGTTCTTGCCAATCGCAATTATGTTCGACCTGAACTCAATGTTGCTCTTGGTTCAATTGCCAGCAGCCTGAATAAGCGGAGTAAAGGAATTCACGTGGTCTATCTGGACGCGAACTTCCCTTTCATTGATGGTTTCCCATTGCTGCCTCACCTGAGTCACAATGATGGTAAGAAACTGGACTTGACGTTCATCTATCAAGACGACAATGGCTCCCCTACAAATCTCAAACGCTCAAGAAGCGGATACGGAGTCTATGAAGAACCAAGAGGTGATGAATTCGATCAGACCAATGCTTGCAATGAAGCTGGGTACTGGCAATACGGCTTTCCTGAGTACCTCTCTTTGGGCGAAGTGAACAAAGGGATCGAACTGGATAAGGATCTGACAACCTTTCTAGCACAGGCCATCGTTCACGAAGCAAGTGTGGGTAAGCTTTTCATTGAACCGCATCTAAAGAACAGACTAGGCGTAGAGAATAGCAAGGTGAGGTTCCATGGATGTCAAGCGGTTAGACACGATGATCACATCCACTTTCAACTAAAGTGAACGTTGCTTGCCACAATGTGTGAAGCATATGGCCGCCTACATCCAACGCACGACGTCTCGATCAATGACCTGCCATATCAGGCTTAAGACAGAGCAGGTAGTCCGATATAAGTATGACCCTATTCATCCCAAGGTGTCCTCGCCCAAAGCGACGCACCACCAAGCTGCCTAACAACTGACAACTACCAACTGACAACTACCCCCTACCCCAAAGGAACCAACTGGAACACCCGCTTCAACACGTCGATCACCTGCTCAACTTCTTCGGCGGTGCTGTATCGGCTGAACGAGAATCGGATGTTGGCCCCGGGTCGCTCCGGATACAAAGCGGCAAGCACATGGCTGCCCGTGTTGCTGCCGCTGCTACAGGCACTTCCACCGCTGCAAGCGATGCCTTCGATGTCCATGTTGTAGATCAGTACCTCCCCTTTTCCGTCGTCGGGAAAGCACACACTGAGTACGGTATAGAGGCTATCCACGGAGACATCGCCATTGAACCCTACGCCGGGGATCTCCGCTTCCAACCGTAGCTTCATCAAGTTCTTCAAGCCTTGCACATGGGCTTGGTGTTCCTCCAGATCGGCATACGCCAACTCCATGGCCTTGGCCAAACCCACGATGCCATAGATATTCTCCGTGCCGGCACGCATGTTCCGTTCCTGTGATCCACCCAGGATCAAGGGCTTCAAGCCAGCGCCGGTGCGCATGTACAAGAAGCCGATGCCTTTGGGACCGTGGAATTTATGCGCAGCGCAGGTGATGAAGTCCACGGGTAGCGTTTCGAGATCGAATCGATAGTGGCCCATGGTCTGCACCGTATCGCTGTGGAACAGCCCGCCGTACTTGCGGCAAAGGGTACCAAAGCTCTGGAGGTCGATGCGCGTTCCGATCTCGTTGTTGGCATGCATCAAGGAGACCAGGACCCCTTCGCCTTCCGTGGCCTTGAGCAATTGTTCTAAATGCGTTCGGTCGGGTTTGCCATCGGCTTCCAAACGCACCCAATGGATCTTCGCCTTACCGGTACTGCCCAGTTCCACGGCGGTGGATTCCACGGCGTGGTGTTCGATCGGGCTGGTGATGATGTGCTTTACACCCAGATCACGCACTGCGGAATTGAGCACCATGTTGTCCGCCTCGGTGCCCCCGCTGGTGAAGATGATCTCGCCGGGTGCGCAATGGAGCAGGTGTGCAATGGATCGACGCGCCTTTTCCACGGCCGCTCGCGTGGTTCGCCCGAATGCATGTATCGCGGAGGGATTTCCGAAATGGTCGCGCATGTATGGGAGCATGGCATCCACCACCTCAGGAGCCATCGGAGTGGTGGCCGCATTGTCGAAGTAGATCCTGGTCATCGCGGCGAATTTACCGCTATGCCGTGGCCAAACCCGCCACTTGCGCCAGCTCGCTCAGGATCCTGTGGGCCAATTGGTCCGCTTGGTCCATGGTCGGTGCTTCGGCATAGACCCGGATGATGGGTTCCGTATTGCTCTTGCGCAGGTGTACCCACGTGTTGTCGAATTCGATCCGAAGGCCGTCCACGGTGCTGTGGGGCTGTGCGCTGTACTTCAACTGCATGCCGTCCACGATGGCCTGCACATCCATTTCGGGTTTCAATTCGATCTTGTTCTTGCTGATGGAATAGTCCGGGTATGAGTGGCGCAGTTGCGAGCAGGTCTTGCCGCTCTTTGCCAGCAGGGTGAGGAAGATGGCGATGCCCACCAAGGCATCACGGCCGTAGTGCAATTCACTCAGGATGACCCCGCCATTGCCTTCGCCGCCGATGGGTGCCTTCACCTCCTTCATGAGGGTCACCACGTTCACTTCGCCCACCGCGCTCGCATGCCGCTTTCGACCGTGTTTCTCGGCAATGTCATCCAGGGCACGTGTGCTACTCAAGTTGCTCACCGTATCGCCGGGGCGGTGGGCAAGCACGTGATCGGCACAGGCCACCAAGGTGTATTCTTCGCCGAAGAAAGTGCCGTCCTCGTTCACCAAGGCCAAGCGGTCCACATCGGGATCCACAGCAATG